>Ga0214543_1000250_pt1 | contig 83291 bp, 44 predicted proteins | sample CNSS2metaG_FD_160094 | JGI IMG/M metagenome (GOLD analysis project Ga0214543, IMG submission 160094) | Root nodule microbial communities from cowpea collected in UCLA plant growth center, Los Angeles, California, USA - CNSS2 | ecosystem: Host-associated > Plants > Roots > Nodule | place: USA... | reverse complement strand
AAAAACAAAAAAATTTCTTTTTTTTTTTTTTTACAACATGTGCATGAAACAAAATGGAATATGAAGAAGAGACTTACTTAAGGAAAAATTTATCAATTGATGCTTTGTACAATCCTTTATCTAGATTGTAGGTTGAAATTCACAGTGAATGAAATGAGAGTTTAGGTTTTGAGTTTTAGAAAACAAAATCAAAGGAAAAAAATGAAAAAAAAAAGTTGTAATTTGTGAGAGACAATAAACTTCTAAAAATTTACTATACTCCCTTAACTTTAAATAACTATCCATTTTTCTAGGAAGTATATACAAGTAATCCATGTATATCTCATCAACACCTTAAATACATAATTAATAAATTAAATTCAAAATGTAATTATCAGTTTTAAATTTATTTCACGGTTATATTAAAAAAAAACAAATTCTTACCATTAACACTATTTGTGTAAACTTAAATCTCGAACAAAACAACAACAAAAATAATGACTAGGAAAAAGTTGCCATAGCTCTGTAAACCACCAATGTGGAACCAAAGCATGAAATTTACTTTTAAATATTCTAAGGACAAGATAAAAGGGAAAAAGATCAAGGATTAATTCCTAACCACATCATTCGAATAAGTTTAATTTCTGGGTATAATTAATCCTATATATTAAGTATGGATGCTTTGGTATTTCCTTTTCTATGTACTATAAAAAAAAGTATTCATCGCTTATAATATGTCCAAATGTCAAAACTTTAATATTCAAATATTCCACTTTTGCGTTCAATCTTGAAAACCACCTTCATTAATAATTGTACCTTTCGGTCTTTCTTGAAAAATATAGATAATATCTACTTATAAATTATACTTTTTTCTTGTTAATTTATTTTATCGATATTTCCATTTATAAGAAGATATAAGAAGATATGTTAAATACGCACATATATAGTCTACTTAGATTTTCACTTCTTTCAAATTTCTAAAGCGATTTGCAATAGTATTTTGCTTTTTTTTAAGATTATAATCTACATCATAAAGAAAATTAAAATAAAAGTAGGAAAAAAAGGAATCTCTAAAAAAAGTGATAAAAAAGAATATAAGAATGAAAGAATATTTATTAGTTTAGCTAAATGCATACTTGAACTCATCCCAAAAAACTGTCTATATAAATCATGTGTTTAATAATTAATTCATTATAAATAAAATCATGCAACATTAAATATGACTAACGAAATTCTGAAAATACACTTATTTATAGCTCTTAAATATAACTATTGTTGCATAAAAATATTACACATTAACTTGAAAATAATATTTGGACCCTTGCTGTATCTTTATCTCAATTGATACCGAGGAATCATAGTTAAGACATTATGGGTAAAACATATGACAAAAAGTTAAATGTGATTGGATATCTGGTTTTATAGAATTTGGAAACGTGAAAACATATTGCTAAGTCTTATTCATCCTTAATCTTTTGAATATTACTGTGTCAATTGCGAGATGGTTTTCGCATGTTTTTAGAGTTTTCACATGTTCATATTGGTGACGAATTTTAACCGATAACTATATATTTAATTAGTTTTAATAATATAAAAAAATAAATACATAATTTAGTATAAATATATCTATAAAAAAATTATAAATATAAAAAAAATTACTTTTTGTATTTTTGTCTTTAACTCATCGACAAGGGAATCAAAATTAAAAATTTTAACTATTTTTTTAATATAAATATAAAAGTTAAATATATTTTTAGTCCTTTAAATTTTAGTGAAAATTAGAATTAATTTCTAATAAAAACTTTGAACCAATTTAGTTCCTCATATTTAAAAATGCATAAATTTAATTTTTTAAATAAGATTTTTTTTAACTTAATTTGCCGTTTTAAATGCGTTTCTCAACTAAGATTAAAGCGAATATGTGTCAAACGATATAAACCAACTGAAATACTAGCATGAAATGTGTTTAAAACGTCAAATAAATTTAATAAAATTTGGTTAAAATGACTAAATCCATTCATTTACATAATTGAAAGGTTAGATTGGTCCAAAATTTCCAATAAGAACTAATTTCAGATTTTACCAAAAATTAAAAGAAAAAAACATATTTCACCCTAAATATAAACATGTTTCAAAAGTAAAAATGTCGCATACTTAACTTAAACAAATTATCTTCTTATAATATTCATTGTTTACTAAATCATACAAATCTTATAAAATTTGATGACTTTTTCAAAATTTTGCTATAACTTTAAACATGTAATACGAAAACGTAGAGTATTTTTAATTGTATACTTATCCATAGAATTATATCTAACTTGGACTTAAACTTGTAGTCCACCTATGAAAGAGATATGAAAATTTAAGTTTCTATGTGTATTTAACAAATGTGTTGAATCAACTCTATACGAATGTTTGAGGTGGTTGATTATGTTAGAACGGTTATAAGACCTATTCATTATTTATTCAACCTTAAGCCTTTATATCACTTATTGGTTATTTGAGGAGAAATATTAGACAGTATCAACATCAATAAATTTATTGATTACGTCTCTTACCTATTTCTATCCAATATATAAGAAATGCAGTTCACACTTCAATTATTGGAAAAATAAAACTTCAAAAATTCTTAATTTATAATTTCAAAATTATATCGCATTGCAACTAAAATACAGAGTCAATGACCAAACCAAGATCAAAATTCAACCATCATGATCAATTACAAGAACAATTATTCATCTATCTATTCTATAGTCATCTTTTTAACTAACAAATTTGGACTAAACTCCATTCCATCATTCAAAATCTGGATCTTCGTAACTCATTTCAAATGTAATAAATAAAATCAAAATACCAATTTCTCAATTAGTGAATAATTTTTCAAGATTGAATTTGTCCTAACTCATTAAATAAAATGCAAAATTCATCACCGTCCTAGTAAATCTGTTCATAATTTCTAAAAAAGGCAACTAGTAAATGAAGAAAGATTATAATAATACCATATGTATTTCTGTTTTTTTTTTCTCAAAGACATTAGATGGAATAGGTACTGTCTTCATCGTTTTCTATTTTTATATTGTCACTATATTTTATTGCATCTTTTCGTATTTTAGCTATCAACTTACTCTTTAACTACGTATTTTATATGTCTATCACATGTTTATACGTTACCCAGACTAAAAGTTTATTTAACATAATTTATGAACGTTCCAACAAAAAAAAAATCATTTAACATAAATTTATGAGCTCAGCACCAAAAAAAAAAATTAACATGAATTTATGGACTTGCCATCAACCAAACGAATTATTTAAGATGAATAAATTTACAAAGATTCCAACTGATAGGTCTATACAGAAGATTTTACTAGAAAAAATAAATATCAATGAAACATGAATTCAATCATACAAGGAATTGATATCATTTTCAATTCAAAACTTTAAGACAATGAGTTTATGGATTTTTTATTTTCATATAATGCTCTAATTTCTCATTTAAAGATAATTTGAAACTTAGACTCGTACTTAAATTCCTATCACCACCACCAACAACAAAATTTAGTGTTTTATATGACATTTTTAATCTATTTATAAAATAACATACTGCTTAAACGTTTATGTATGTTTTTTAATGCCTTTTACGCTTCTGTCACTATCCCTCTTACCTAACTGGTGAAGAAAGTGTATTTTTTTGACAGATTTCCACCATTGTTGTGAAGAAGATGAGTTTTTAATGCATTTATATTTTTGAACTAATGTAATTAAATTGAAACAGAACAAAGATGACGCCGTCAACGATAATATAATTATATAAGCTTCACATTCAGGAATTAATCAATTATTGACGATATTGGCGTGCAGAAGTGGCTCAGCGTTTGTGGCCGTTAATAAAAAGTATGTGAAACTGAAAATGATACCTACCACTGTCACAGACTTTAATAGTTTACGCTATTACATTACACCCAGAGAATGCCAATTTCACCAGCAAAACCCAGTTTTTTAAGCTTATGTTTCAGTTAAGAAGAAAATAAAGTGTTCAAGATTTTTTAACATGTAGTATTATTGTATTGAATATTAGAATCGGATTTGGGTATGAGTTAAGAAAAGGGAAGCTCTATCTTTGTAATTACAGTTAAAAATGTTTAAAACTTTTTATGTTGTTATCTAATTTTTGTGCGTTCATATGAAGGAATGATGCAAAAAAAGAAGAAGGGATACTTAAATTAACTATGAAATGTTATGATTATGTTTAGAATTTTTGAATGAGTTAAATTCCAAATTGAGCTTGGATGTTTTTGCATTATGAAATTTTAGTTTAACATTAGAAAGTTTGCTTTGTAATACCATTCAAGATACATCAGCATAGGTTCATAGATGTAATCTTTTAGATTTTTGGCTTATGTATTGAAGTTAGTACTGCAAAATGTACATTTGTGAGCGAATTCATAAAAAAAATATTATTGTAGAATATCTTTCTAGTTCTTAAATTTTGATAAGAAATTAAAATTTGTTTATATATTAAATTTGGATATATTTTCGTCTCAAACTTTAAAAATAAATAAATAATTCTTTTAATTTAATAACATTAATTTTTTTGTCTTAAATGACTTTCTAGACTGTCATTTGAGTTGAAACTTGTTAAATAATATAACTAGTTCAACTATCAGTGTTTGAGACACTGTTTAGTACGTCAACAAAATTTAATTCGATTGGATACATTTTGGTCTCAAGCTCTAAAGATCAATGAATACTACTTTTAACCCAACAACGTTAATTTTTCTTCAATGACATTCTAGACTTTTATTTGAGTTGGATTGCGTCAAACTGTATAACTAGAGATGTCAAAAAAATCCGTACCTACGGGTATCCACGGATAAAACCCGCAACGGATAAAAAATGGATACCCGCTACCCGTGGGTATGGGTATTTTTGATACCCGTATGTTAACGGGGCGGGTACGAATATCATAGTATCCGTACCCGTGGATACCCGTACCCGCTAAACTTTAATTCAGAAAAATTATTACCCCACAAATGAGTCAAAACATTATGAGTCTTTATTATATTAGTAAAAAATTTAATTCAAAAAAAATATATATATATATATATATATATATATATATATATATATATATTAGTAAAAACATTATGAGTCTTCATTCAATGATGGTGGTCAGATTCTTACCCCACAAATGAGTAAATTACTTCCATATACTATGGAGGCATTGATGTGTCTCTAAGACTGGTTATGGACCAATATGGAAGGTAATGAAATTAACATTTTTACTTATATATTTTAATTAAGTGATTGTTAGAAATTTTTACTGAACTCCTTATGTTTTAAGGCTCTTCTAGATTAATATTGGACAACATGAAACTTTATACAATGTTGCAAGAGGTGGATATTGATGAAGTTAGTAATTTCTTTAATATTTTCTTCAAAAATAAACTACAATATAAATTGGTAGTGATTTTTTATTTGTTTGTTTTTTAAGAATCAATCGGTGAAAAAGAACTTGTTGATCCAAACAATAATTATGGTTAAATAATTATTTTTTTAAATATTTTTGTAAATATCCGCGGGTACTCGTGGATACCTGCGGATATGAAAAAAAATAGACGGATACCCGCATAACGGATACCCGACGGATATGGGTACGGGTACGGGGCAAATATTTATTCAGCGGGTAGGGTACGGGGGAACTACTACCTGTACCCTATCCGCCCCGTTGACATTCCTAAGTATAACTAGTTCAACTGTCAGTCTGAGATGCCGTTTAACACAAAAAAAAAAAAAAATCAACTCAGTTGGGTAAAAAATACTATATCTATTCATTTTTTAAATTTCAATACCAAACTGTATCAAAGTTATAAAATATGGACGGATTTTAATTCCACTATAGTTTAAAGATTAAAAACATATTTAATCTTAACAAATATTATAGTTGAAAAATAATGAATTATGAATAAAAATTAGTGGATTATTGAATTTAAAAGCATAGGAGAACCGTTTTTGTTACATCTTATTTACTTGTAATTAATTAATAATTTTGTAATTAAATTGTTAATATCATATTTAATAAGAAAATCAATTTAAAGTTTTAAATTTAGTATTTTATTATTTATAACTTTAATTATTCAACTTTTAAAAATTTATCAATCATATTTAAACTTGAACTGTATCCATCTTTAAAATTTTTAACATGAGTATTAAGTATGTTCTATTGAAGTCATTGTTTTGTGAAAGAAAATGGAAGGTTAATTTTTTACATATAATATAATTATTTACATTAAAAAAATATGACTACAAATTTAATTTTGAATTAATTATCTTGACGGGTTGAATAATTTAAAAAAGTAAAAAACAATCAATTACATATATACAATTTTCTTTAATATTATAGTTATATTAAATTATATATTCTTTTTATTGTATTAATAATAAAGATAATATATATATATATACATATATATATATATATATATATTAATTTTAAGTATATAATTTTAGTTTTCAAAATTAATAGTTCACATTATGATTGTTCCAAATACAGAATTGTCGTTGTTTAAATCTAGCTCAAGGATTATGCTAATATTTTAAAAAGACAATATTTAATTTTATGATACTTTTATAACAATCTATTTAACTATATTAACTAGAGTTTATTTATATTTTCGTTTATTCTTAATTTCAACAAATGTTGACAGATGAAAATGCTGACAATCACAAAGTTTCATGTTCTAATTTATGAAAATATTCATACATTTTCATCTTTTAATTTATAACAATCACAAATTTTTGCTGTTCTAATAGCAAATGCCTCTTCGTTCTTAATCAATTTAGTGACTTGTTTTTATTTTTGTAATTATTAAAAAGATTCATTTTGATGTATTTACTAAACTGAATAACTGAATTCACCATAATTGTAAAAACTTTTTCGGGAAGAAAGTTTAAATTAGGTTAAAATACTCTCTTGGTCAATGTTTTTGTTGAAAAATTTCAAATAGATCCTACGATTTTTTTAGTTTCAATTAGGTCTATATTTTTAAAAATGTGTAACAATTAGACCCATTCTGTTAGTATGGTATTAATGGTGTTAAGGATGTGCCACGTGTCTGCTCCACATTTTTTTTGAATTTTTTTGAATTTTTTTAAAATTTTTTAAAATTTTTTAATTTTTTTTTGAAAATTATTCATACCACGTGTTACGTCAATATTGTGCCACGTGTCAAGTCAGTAAGGTGACACGTGTCAAATCATTGTCTTAATCTCAATTTGATTCATATATTTGTTATTTTTATTACATTACAGTCCATTTTTTAAAAATATTTATTTTAACTTTTTACAAAATTGTTTTAAAAATTTATATTTAAATTTATAAAATTTTTATTTTTAAATCAACTCTAACATTTGTATATAAATTATTTAAAACAATTTTGTAACAAGTTAATATAAATATTTTAAAATTTTAAAACAAAATATAAAATAAACTTAATATTATTAAAATGTTTAATAAAAATATCATTATAAAATTTATATAAAGTTAAATTTGATCTCAATTTGGAGAAGATGAAATTAAAAATAAAAAAATGGACTGAAATATAATTAAAATAACAAATATATGGACTAAATTGAGATTCAAACAATGACTTGACACGTGTCATCTTACTGACTTGACATGTGACAACATGTGGCACAATAATGATGTGACACGTGACATGAATAATTTTCAAAAAATAAAAATTAAAAATTAAAAAAAAATTAAAAAAATTCAAAAATTCAAAAAAAAAATGAGGAGTTGACACGTGCATGTCCTTAACACCGTTAACACCATACTAACGGAATGAGCCTAATTGTTACACATTTTCAAAAATATTGACCTAATTGAGATTAAAAAAAATCTTAGGACCTATTTGAGATTTTTCAAAAAAACATGGACCAAAAGAGTATTTTAACCTTTAAATTAAGGTTTAATTAGTTTTATTTTCATCTCTTTTATATAAAAATCATTAACATAGTTAATAATATTAATATTTAAAATAATTTATAATATTAAATATTGATATTTTTATTAAAATTTAATGTTAAAAATTATGAATAAAATTAATGATATTAATGATTATTTTCTAAAAAAACTTAATTGAAACAAAAATTGAAATTTAATTTACACATACTTTAAATCAAGTACTAATTTGATCTGAATGAAACTGTGTGTATTATCTACTAATTACACCTTAAAATAATAAATAAATAAATAAATAAACAAACAGTAAATTGACCTAAACAAGTTGTCCAAAATCGTCATCAACTAATACTTTGCTGTATTCATTTGGTTAATTATACCGTCTATAAAAAGGACTAATAAGTTTCAATTATAAAATTCTAAACGACGACGTCACCAACACCTAGTGACTGACGAGACTACTGAGTTGAAAGGAGGTTCTATTGTCACAGGGACCCCCGATATTTTTTTTCCTAAATTATTTTAAACCACTATAATAATAATTACTAGTTATTCCTTCAAACATTATTGGAATAAAAGTAGAAACCATCACGCAAGCACAACTTTCTAGCCTTTTTATCCTAAGATGGACATTTCATAATATCCCGTAGAATTTATAAAGATATTAATTTTCCATTAAATATATAGATAAATTTAATTTCATCTTCACCAAAAATTAAAACAAAGAATTTATCCATCGGAGCAATGAAAAAAAAATTATAAATGAAATCTCTCAATAAAGAACTCAATTTCAATTTTAAGATTTCAAAAATTCTAATCCATCATATCTGAATTGCTAATCTGTCGTATCTTATCTAATGACTGAGTCAGAGCTAGCTCTACCTCATATTTGTCAAAATTTACAATTTATTATTATTATTATTATTATTAATACAAGTATTTTTAGAAACATTTGCTTATTATATTTAAAAACCTAATCTTGTATATTTTATTGGTGGATAATGATGTTTTAATTATTTTTTTATCATTTTTAATTTATCACTTTAATCATCTTAAATTATTATATCACATCACTAAAAAAAATTAAAATAAATAATCTAAAAATAATATATTAAAAATGGGTAAAACAAAATTAAAATATCATTATTTTTATTGTTTAAAATTACGGATTAAGGAAAAAAGAATATAACTCATTATGTATAGAACATCTCATTTCGGCCTGTCTAATCTGTCATGCATGTGATCAGCATGTCACTCAGCTTGAAAGAAATGTAATAACAAAAACGTTTATTATATTGGTAAATAAAGCTCATTTTAAAATAATAATTTTTAAAAAATTATAGACATAATTAAAAATGTATGTTGATTATAAATTTCAATTTTTGTTAATTCATTAATTGCAAAAATGATCTAACTCTTTTCTTCTAGAAATAAAAATATTGATTATGACAGTAAAACAAAGGAACCCCAAGAGAAAAAAATAGGACAGAGGTGATCCTTCAAAATAAAAGACAACCAAAATTAAAAAATTAGTCAGTTGATTTACCAAAAATAATTTAAAAAACCAAACGTATATTCATGTAGATATAGATGTTATTTATTGTTTAGAATCTCTAATAAAGTTAATAGATAATAGAAAGTAGCCTTTGGTGGCAAATCTTCATCACAAATAACACACAAGTATACTCCTATATTTCATTCTTTATAAGCCACACATATCCGTTTCCTATGAAAAATTATCATGAAAACAGTAAATAGAATAATGGTGGTGGAGATTTATTGCATTTTTTTAGTAACAATAACTTCCTAATAGACTTTTTTAAATCTTTTTTTACTGTCAGCTAAAATCATTAAAAATAACGAAACATTAATAAAACTTATTAGAAAAACACTTTTTAGTGATTTTTCCTTCTTAATACAATGTTTAGAAAGAGATACAAGGACTACAGTCATCTTTCCAACCATAAATTTTCTTATTCGCAGGTTTCAAATCCAAAATCTTTATTTAAGAAGATAGAATAGAATAGAATATTATTTAGAACCAATAACATGTTAGTTTTTAAGAAATTTTAAATTAATATATGATATAATAAACACATTTATTAGAATTTGTTCAGGCAATTTTTTTCCAAAGGATTTTTTAAGAGAAAAAAGAGGTTGAATTAGTTTTACTGTAAATTAAAATTAGTCTATATATAAAATAATTTGTAACTTTTTTTATATAATGTCCAAGCTTTTTATTTCAACTTGTGTGTAAGTCAAATTTTTTTTGTAAATTTTATCTCTTAGAATTTTGTATGATGAAGCTTGTCCAATTTTTTTTCTGACTATAAAATATATGTTTAATTATGTTTTTAATCACTAAATTTAAAAAAACAATTGTTTACTCCCAGCAATTAAAAGTTGATTGTTTTTAGCCTTTCAAATTAAGAAAAACTAAAACGGTAAATAATAATTTTGAGAGACTAAAAACGATTTAAAAAAAAACTTACTTTTTTTTTTCAAAATTAATATTTACAAACTAATATAGTAAATTTCTAAAACCTTTTAAAATATAGGATTGAAGTCAGTGTCATCCCAAATTTAAAGGGTAACATTTTTATGTGTTAAATGAATGTGAAAAATTTGTGTTTTTCAAAGTATCATTATTAAAAAAAAAACTTTCTACCTGATTACCTATAGTTTGCATTTTTGTGTACTAAAGAGATAAATGTTAGTAGACATTAAAGTGGGCCGGTAGAATAGTCTTAATAATTCTTGCGTTGCCCATAAAAGTTCAGCTTCTTGGATCAGCCCATATAAATTTAAGGATATTACTTCCTGTAGCCCATCAGATTGCTTTGTGCACCCCCAACACTTCCAGATTTTATTTTCCGGATAAATTTCAACTTGTGGCTCAGCCCATCTAAATAACGATAAAAAGGCTTAAGTCCAGAACCAAAACTATATAGCACGATAACATTTCATAAAAATGTACGTTTTTATTTTAACTCTATTTATTATTAAAAAGTTAAATCATTTCATATCATAACGATTTTCTTGCTTTATATCTGGCTAATTTCCCATATACATTTTATATATTTGTAAGTTATTTAATTTATTACTTAGTTTTGGGGGCTTCAGTGAGATGTGAAAGTCAATATTGACCCAAAACGCCAAGGAAGACACAGGCCCAAACAGAAGAAATTTGATTATTTTAACATACGTAATAAAAGAAATTAAAAAAAAAAGTATTTTTCTTTGATTATTTTCTTATATTAAAAGTCTTTTAAACTTAGATAATTACTTTTAGAAAAATTAGGATGAATTGTGCACCTTGAAAATATGTTTGTCATTGAAATAATAGAGGAAAAGATTGTGGGTAGTGTGAAAAAACAGACGCAAATTCCCTACAATTGGAGAGGGAGAATTTGATTCTAAATGTGACCCCAATCCAAAGATGCCCTAGGCACACCAACCATTGAATGTTTTATCACAATTAAAATGTATCATCTACCTTTTTAAATTATTGACAAAACAAAATGGAGATATACACTACAATCCACTACATTTAAATTAACTTTATTTGAAGACAGTATTTAGAATTTTTATTTATTTATTCAAACTAACTGATAAATAATCATAAAAAAAATATTTAAACGTTTTCAAAACATCTATTTAAAAAACGGGAACAAAGTTATAGATATTTTCTCATACTTTGTGTTTTCTTTCGTTCAAGCGCTGTGTTTAAAAAACATAAATGAGCGTTCTGTTAACAAACAAAATAAGCGTTTAGTTTCAATATGTATAACTTAGTTTTTTTTTTTTTTTTTTTTTTATTATTTTATTTTTTTTTTTTTTCCAAGTATTTAATTTTAATATTTTTTATTTTTTTTTTTTTTTTTTTTTTTTTTAAATTAGTTAAGATTCTATATATTCCAAATTGAACAAATTTCGTCTTTTTATTTAACTTCCTTAAATTCTTCTATTTAACTCAGGATTTATTTACACAAACTAAAATGATTAAACTGTTTTCAACTTTTCTCCATAAACTCCACAAATAAATATCTGATTTATAGTTTTTAATTCAAAGTGAAAGTATTTAAACAATAGCAGATCCAATGCTATATTTCCTATATCAAGAAAGAGTGAACTATATTTTGCCATGCCATTTTTATAGTTTTTAATAAAATTACACAGAATACCATTTTACATTCTGACATTAATTATTTGAATTAATTATTTTAAAAAATAACACACAAATATTTCTTTTATACCTTTCACTACCTTGAATTTTATTTATCATCTTGTCCGGTGAGAAAGGAAGTTACTACACGCTAAAGAAAGAAGAAAGTTATGCAGAAAATAATACAAAGAGAAGGATAAACCTGTTTCTACTACTCCAAACTTCAATTACTGTAGCGTTGACAAAGCCAATAAGCAATTGAGTATTTCAAAGTAATAGATGAAATTAAGTTAAAGAGGAAAATCTATTTCCCCGATACAGATAGTTAATTCAGAGATTGTTTTCTTGGTTCCACACACCACACTAGGTGTCGGCGGCCTCAGGAGCGACGGCGTTGAGATCGAAACGATCGACGGCGTCGTTTTGGACGGGAGGGTGACGGAAGGTAAGGTGGGTTCCCTGGAGCGCCTCCCTCGAGTGGTTGGCGGCGTTTGGTTTGCGGTGGAAGTGATCGAGGGCGAGCTTCATGCGGCGGAGTACGGCGAAGAAGTGGTCGACCTCCTCCTCTGTGGGGCCCTCCTGATCAAGCTTCAGCTTCTGCGCCGTCTCTCTCTCTTCCTCCTCCGTAACCCTAACGGCCACCACCCTCTTCTTCTTACCCTTCTCCACACCATCCATCACTGCCTCATTCAAAGACAACACAAATTATTACGCTCTGTTTATATCCTCTTCATATGTTCTCTACGTGTTCAGACATTACGTCATCCATTATTCTCCACTATGTCATCACATATTCATTTTAATTTTACTAATGACTTTAGTTTAAGTATTGATTAACCTGTTACATGCAGTTATCTTGTTCTACTAAATCATTTATTATTTTTTTTACTTTCCTTTATTATTTTAGTCTCTTTTATCATTAGCGTTTTATTTTAAATATTGAAACTAATATCTGTGTTATATTTTATTCTTTCCACAGCAGTTATGTCAACTCACAGCTCTTAAATGGTTCATTTCCTTTATATCGTGATGGATTTTGGAAGTTAAATTTTCTCTGTTCTATAAGCTTTGGAATGCTTCAAGAATTGATTCGTGAAGACAACTGGTAAGAGAGTTTTTGATATTCAAAGTTTAGATTTGCTACTTTGTTCATGATTTTGTTTGCTACTTTATGTCAAATCCAAGGTTTTCACACGTCTCTCTTTGCACCTATTATCGTTATTATCTCTTGTTTAAGAAAATTTGATACTTGTTGGTGTTCTATGCGCTTCTTCACCCTCTACTCTTCACCAGTCCCTCCCATCTTAGAGACGAGTTTTTAGTTCTTTACATTGAATAATAATTTGAACAAAAAATGAAAAAAAACATTGAAATAAATTGTATGGATAGAGAATCCAAGAACAAATAGGTCGAATTATAGGCTAATAGAGAAGAGGATGAAATATATTGTTTATCTCTTTTATGTAGTTGCCATTAGGAGTGGTCGTAGCTGCTACCACATTGCTAATGGTGGTGGAAAGAAAAGAAGTTTACATGTATTGAAGATTGAAAGAGGAGAAATAATCGAAATTTTTTAATTTTAAAATTAAATATTAATCACTGTAATAAAGCAGAGGTTGGTTTTTGTCCAATAATTGCTGTCCAGGTAAAATTGAGTACATGTAAGAATGTGTGTATTTAATAATATATTAAATGTATAATTTATGTAAACACTCCAATTTATTGAATTTATAATATATTAAATGTATAATTTATGCAAACACTCAAATTTATTGTATTTCTAAATATAATATTTACTAACATACTATATTCTTAATGTACGGAATCATTTATTTATTTAAAATAATATTTATTAGACGTATTATATTTAATAAATATGAGAATTTTTTTTTCTCTATCCCCTATTTTCTTATTATCGTAAGTAAGTTAAAATGTCACATTTGCCCTCCTCTTCTTCTTCCATAACATCTTTGTACTATTCTCCTCCTCCACTCCCATCTTCTTCTTCTTCCACTCCCACCTTCAATATGTTCTTCTTCCACCTCCAACTCACCCCCATTTCTTGCCACCTCTAATTCCACTCCATCTTCTCCCACATCCATCTCCATTCCCATCTTCACCTCCATCCTAAAATCATAGTAATACTAAGTGTAAGAAAAAAGATGGAATGAAAGACGTGAGATGTAAATTCCAGATTTCACAATCTCTATATTCTAAATTGTATATTTCGTAATAAAAAATCATAATTGAAAATTGTACAATTCCTAATGTAAATTTACATCCCAAATTATACGATTCATAATACAAAATTACATTTCACATTCTACAATTTAGAACTATAATTACAACATAGGTTTAATTAAAATTTTAAAAGATATGGGTGCCGAAAAAAATTCTCATATATATGATATATGATATATGATAATCTTATTTTTCTACTAAACTTGATTTTAGAATCGGAGAATTTCAATGTTTAGTGTGTACATTACATCGTCATGTATATTTGTCAATGTTATCTCTGATATCAAACTTGCAACAATTATGGTCTTGTTTGGTCCATTTGCATTATTAGCATTCCCCTTTTCCCTGATGATACTTATGTTGCGGCTTAGAATTGAAAACTGTGATATGGAATCTTGGAACGAAGTGGGTGAAGAGAGAAAACTCCGGATTTCATGCAGTGACCCAGATGCTACAGATAGTGAAGAAGAGAGTGAATTAGCAAATGGAGAGAGTAAAAGAAATGGTCAGAAGAGAGTTGTTGTAGAGATGAAGTTTCCAAGCATGGCAGAGAAACGTGCGTCGTCCACCAAGTCTAAAGGCGTAAGACTGAGAGCATGGGGAAAATATTGTGCTGAGATACGAGTCCCTTTTGAAAATCGGCGAGTGTGGCTTGGTACTTTTAATACTCAGAAAGAGGCTTCAATGGCTTACAATAAAAAGAGGCAAGAGTTTGATCACAAAAAGGCTCTTCTCAAAGCTCATGCTTCTTCTCAACCATCTTAATTACCTTCTTTTTTCTATCTGCTGCTACCTAGTTTATTGTTTTAATGCAGATTTTGTATCTGGTTGGAGATTTTTCTTCTTCTATAGACTACTTTTGAACTTTATTGATATAAATAGATCATTAGAAATTTGTTTTTCTAAACTAGATCCTTTCACATGAGTTTATAAAAAATTATAAATTTTTAATAAAGTAATTTGTTATAAACAAATATACGTACAAATCTATAACATTAGAAAAAAATGTTGTTAAGAATCTGTTTTTCAAAAAATAGAATTCTAATTACACAAAACCTGCAAAATTAGAGAAACATAACTAGAGTTTAATTTTTCACAAAAAGAAATTGTACTCTTCAATAATAAAAGGATTTAGTTTGAGATTTTTTTTTTATAGTGTACTCCCGTCAGTATAAGATTCAAAAGTGATCTGCATTAGAAAAAATGTCTCGGGACGATTAGATTTCTAGCCATATGTATTTTATTAATTAAAGCTCTTGTATAATATAGATGATAATAAGTAACTTTCTCAGAAAAAAAAAAGATATAATATGTTATTAATTGTTATGGTCTTTTTAAGGAACTATATTCTACCTTTCTTTTGCATAAAAAGGTAATAATGTTTCGAAATATTTCTTATTGTAGAGTTTTTACCCAGAATGATTAGGTATGAATTTAATAATATAGCCAACATATGGGATATAATCAAGAGATTTCTATGTAAAAAATACAATTGTATTGACTTATCAAAGTAGTAACACAAATTACATCTATTGAATTGATAAAAAAAATAAATTAAAAGAACAGACTTAAAAATAGAAATAAATGAATATATATATTTAGTAAAGTAATTATTAAGTTATTTCCCCTACCATGTGCGTTTTTAAGCATTACTGAATATTCTCTTATCATCTACAACATTAGATGATTCTATCCCTAAATGATTAAAACAAGTTTAATGTACAAAAATCCCTATATATTCATTAGTTTTTAAAAGAAAAATATTTTTTATTACTAAATTTTAACAATTTTCTTTTACAATTTTAAATGATATTTTTGAATGGTTTTTCCTTTTTTTATTTTTTTATGTTTAATATTCTAACACCACTGTAATAAAAGAAAGTTGTTAAAGATTTAATAGTGAAAATATCGGCATCGTTCTTAAAATGACCATTAAAAATCAGTAACCAACCATAAAGTGGTAATAGTTGAATTAGCTATGCATCAATGTTGAGGTGAAGAGTGGACTCACCTAACAGTTTGGTCCAATTAATTTAGACTTGTGAGTATGGAATGGAAGGAATAGTACTCATCATCTAAACTCCTTCTATTTGCATCTCAACACTAATCTAATCCACAAAAGCTTCCAAAAAAAATGAGAAACTCTGTGCAGTTTCTTTTGCCTCAGATGTTGTGTTTGATGTTACTGAGTTTTCAACATGAAGTTGAAACAAAGTCCACCATTGAACCATGCAATTCCTCAGACTCGTGTCCCTCTCTCCTCTCGTATCTCGTTCCCTGGGACTCCAAAGTATCAGAAATCGCCACTCGTTTCCACGTAAACGCCTCTGATATCTTGGCCTCCAACTCTCTCTTCCCCATAACATCATCAAGTGCACACCAAATCCTCAGGGCCAAAACGTTTCTCAAAATACCCATCTTCTGTTCTTGCGTGGATGGCATCCGAAGGTCCATCTCAACCACTTACACTGTTCATGCAGCAGACACACCTGCGTCCATATCAGAAGCTTATGGTGGGTTGGTTAGTGCTGAACAAATCAAGATTGTGAACAGCATCAATGGCAGCAACCCCTTGAGGAGTGGGGGCACCCTTGTGATTCCACTGCCTTGCACTTGTTTTGACAACGTTAACAATGGGGGAACCGCTGTTTACATGTCGTATGTTGTGCAGACAAGAGAGAGCCTGAGTAGCATAGCAGCAAAGTTTGGTACAACTATTTCGGACTTGAAAGCTGTGAATGGGTTTTGGGAACCTGCGGTAGATCCCGGAGACATTCTATCTGTTCCCGTTGCAGGTTCGTGCATATCAACATCCATTTCTCAGAAAACCTTAAGATTCTGTTCTTCTTCTTTATTGATTAGAATTTATAAAACAACAGATAAAATTCACACAGTTTCAAGAGAAAATTGAGACTGAACCTGAAAACTAAGTATTCAGTTTTATTACTGGTCTTTGAACGGACGTTGGGGGAAGGTACTTTTAACTAATGGATTATAAACTAAGTAATTATTTTTGCACTAAGAGAATTTTCGGATTAAGTTATTTTTGGATTCAAGATAAATTTATCGTCATTTTTAATTTTCAGATTACACATTTCAAAAGCCAATCTTATTTTACGCATTATACAATTCAAAAGTTATTTTTTCACGAAAGAAACAATTGTAAAAAACTTCCAAATTTTTGAATTAGTACACAATGTCAAAATAACTTTTTGTATTAAAAAAATATTTGATTGTAAAATCTAGAAGTTACTTCCAAATTAAATAATCCGAAAACCATTATTGAAGACTAAAGAATTTTTATCATAGGTGGAGAAACATATCAGAAAAGGACAGAAAGAACCAACAACGACGGCCAAAAAGAAAATGGTGAAAAACTGATAATATTTTTATCTTTTACACAAAAAGTAATAAAGACAAAAGAAAACAAAATTTTTTCTCTCTTCAATATATGTGACGAATATATATATATAATACCTTTTATAAAAACTTTATACCAAATGAAAATAGAGCTAGCTACTTTGTGTCATTTCAAATGGATATTAAATAAGATTAGGTACCTACTGTTCCCCTAAGGCCCAATAATAGGACAGAGTTTGACACATTTTCTTAACAATGTGATTAACATGCTTTAACTCTTTTTCATATTATATATACACACACTGTTTTTTCTTTTAAAAACAAATTAGTTTTCCTTTTATGTTCACTTGTGTATAATTTACTAATTATAATAAATATATTAAAGAAGTGCATTGTAGTAAGAATGGTTAACACTTATTTTCTTATTATGTAGTAAAATGGAAGTAACCAAAACGGCTCTGATTTTATCTATTCATTCACGTAGGTTTTACTAAATTCTTCATAAAACATAGGATTCTGTGAGATGGAACAGAATGTGTGTTAGGAATGTTTTCCTAGTCATTAATATTCTGCTGTAGACAAATGTATTGTCCTTTGCAGCATGTTCATCAGCAACCTTGAAATGGTACGATGAGAGTATGATAGTCCCAAATGGCTCATATACATTAACTGCCAGCAACTGCATCAAATGCAGTTGCGAACCAATGGATATTACGTAAGATCATTTATATACACTTAATCTTGCTAAAAATTCAATTTTTACTTTATAATACAAAGTTTTAGTCTGAATTTAGTATTTCAATCTCTTAATTTTACCAGGATGCAATGTGTTCCTTCTGGACTAGCTGTCCCCTGCTATAACTTACGTTGCAAACAATCCAATCTTATTATTGGCAACGAATGTGTGGAGCATTCAGAAACAGCTTGCAATGTGATCCAATGTGTTTACCGTGGCCACAGGGGTGGAAAAATTCTGAGTAGGTGAGCAAATTGAGTGCTCATAATAGCTGAATGTGGAGAAATGGAATTTGAAAAAAACAATAACTTAATATTAGCATTTTAACAAAAGTCATATATATGTTATGATTTTTTCTTTTGCAGTACGAAGAACTCTTCTTACCTCCAGTGCCCTGGTAATTATTCTTGTAAGCAAGATACGAAGAAGTTTCAAATTGGTGATTTGGTTTTCACTCTAATATTTTGGTTTTATGCAGATAATGTGTGTCATAGAGGAGCATCGTGTAGGCCTTTCTCATCATATTCTGAAGACCCATTTGGTATGTCTCCAAAGATATCCTCCTCCTTGCCACTGCCAGTTTCTAAAGCTTCTCAGAGGACTCGTGCCTCCAATGGAAGCCTTGGTCGATTTTTAATCAATCTTCTGCAAATATTCTTATTTCTAAAGTTTATTATTTTCTGATTTGAGCACAGGTAGTAGAGAATAACCCATATATATCTTGTATTCGATTCTACCTCCGTATAAGAAAAGAAAGATTTCACTGGTGTTTTTTGGTGTACAAAGCCATTGTTTTTACGGTGTTTTTTTCATCCTTGATAAACTTTGTCGCTTTCTTTGGTTTGGGGACTTATTCCAGAACATTTTTCTGCTCATTTGTTAACTGCAAGTGGAGCAATTTGTCAGTTGTCATTATCATGTCCCTCGTTAGAAGCTATATATATAATAGGTAAAATTTCTAAAGCTAAGTTTTTTCAAATTTGAACTTATTCGAATTAATATCTGGAAGCTCAAAATTATTTGGAAAATTCGTTATGAACTGCATGCATTTCTAACAGTTTATTGAAAAACCTTCAATAAACTGAAGAATGCTCCATTTCTGAATTTGGTTATACATTCAGTTTTAGGCTTCCTTTCCATAAAAGGTGTAGATAGCAAGATAAGTATTACCAGTTCAGATGATCATGTCAGTGATGTCTATTTTCACCGATTGGCAGTGACATGTTTTTGCACGGATACCTTTCCTCCAATTCTGCCAACAATATCTGATCGATCAGTTCCATTCATGTTGACGTTGAATGAAAACAGGTGCCATAAAATAACTTTCTACCATTGTCCTATCAATTTTGAAGATTTAATAAAAAAACCGCAATCACACATTCATATTAACATTATACTGATTCCTCGATATTTTAGCCTTTTATCCACACATGCCACGCGTTATTAACATAAAGTTTGTTCTGTACATGATAGAATAGAGAGTATCTGAATGTTAATGTCAAAGTGTGCAGAAAATTGGAATTCCAACCATGATATGTCTTTTCGTGAAAACTAGTCCATTTGGTTGTAATTTATGGTCTTGGTATGAAGAAAATTTACTGGCCCCAGAAAATATATATATATAAAATTCTATGGTGAACTGTTCTTTGGACTGATTCCTAAAATGTCAACACTCGGCCTTCAAATATCTGTTACATCAAAATTGGCCTTTCATGCAGTGAAATCTAAGTTAAGAAGATAACTTACTCAAATGAAACTGCTTGGTAAAATTGACAATATAATTGAACTAACCATAGTTTAGATTTGAAATTTGGTTGGTAAGATATCAGTTTCTCCACTGGTGGGATCAGGTTATGAAGTAATTTCCCTTCCTATACATAAGACTAATGTTTACTTTTCAAGCTCAGAAAAAAAAAATGATTAGACATGACAAATTAAAATTAAGAGAGAATTCCTTGTTACTAAATTTGACTAAATATTTACACAAACCATGGTTCAGATTTTCTGAAGCAGAAGTAGCGAGCTCTAAAACTAAAAGTTAGTACCCAGAATCACAGATAAATTATTCAGACACGACTCAGCTTCTCTAATGGTTGTAAATGCACTGTGACTAAGACAAGAAATGGGTAGAAGGCAACCTCTGGTGAGGAGAAAGCAACATGGAGGTGGGGACCAGAAATTGAAAATTTAATGTTCTACCAGGAATTATTGAATTATAAAAGCAACAGAACAAAAGGGTCACAATCAAATTTTAATATACAACCCACACTAACCCCAGTAAGTAGAGTAGTAGACCCAAAACCAAATGGGTCCATGAGAAATCCCATAATCAGAAAGGTAACCAATGGGGTTTCAGAGAACAAGATGAACATCAAATCTCCAGCCAATAAACACTGGGATGAGGCCAGATGGTAGGGCCAAAACCCCCCACTAGTAAATTACCAAAAGTGCATGGCCAGAGAGAGAGAGACGAAGTTTGATGTAACATGTTTAACAGATAATTTGTCTTTTAAGCATTTCATGAGAAGTTTAATCTTTAGGTTTGCATAAATATACAGGAACATTTATAACAAAAAACCTGTCTCTTAGATAAATCCTTCTACATTAAAAGACTGTGTGTTTTTTTTCTAAAATACCTCAGACAAAACGAAAAAAGACAGACCCCACTGCCACACCACGCTGTCAAGTTTCAACACACACTGGCAATAATTGAACCATTTTTCCTATCTGATTCTGAGCAAATAAATATATGAAAAGCATCTCAATATTCCATTGTTACTTTCATTTCAAACTTAACAAACCAAAAAATAGCAACGATTTTCCACGATGAGAGACATGAAAGACGCTGGTGCCTTGGGAGCCAAGACAGCACGAGCCTGCGATAGCTGCATAAGCAGAAGAGCAAGGTGGTTCTGTGCGGCCGATGATGCTTTTCTCTGCCATGGCTGCGACACTTTGGTTCATTCCGCCAACCAGTTAGCTAGCAGGCACGAAAGGGTTCGGCTTCAAACTGCATCCTCTAAGGTAACCACCGCCACCACCACCACGACGCACGCATGGCACAGTGGGTTCACACGCAAGGCAAGAACCCCACGTCACAACAACAACAAACACTTTGCACTGCAACAACGTCTCAAAGAAGAAGTTCTCTTCAACAACAGCAGTGTTCTTCCGCTGGTTCCGGAGCTGGGAGGGGAAGAACAAGAACCTGTGGTTGCGGATAATGAGGAGACGGAGGAACAGATGCTATGTCGCGTGCCCGTGTTCGACAATTACGATGTGAGAACGGATGACTTGGACAGTTTTTCCGACATGGATTTCGCGGAGTTTGCTGCTGATGTTGAAAACCTACTTGATAAAGAAGACGATGAGGTAAGTGCGCGTGTGGGAGGGGGAGTTGAGGGTGCAATGGCGAAGGTTAAGGATGAAGAGGATGTTGATGGTGATGTAGCGTGTTACCTGGAGTCAGTTTTTGACATGACGAACGATGATGTCTTTCATTGGAATAGCATTGAGTCTGTGCTGTCAGATGCACGGGAAGAGAAGGAGTGTGTGGTGGCGAGTGATGGTGCTGTTGGTGAAGAAGGAGGAACAAAGAGAGACATATTTTTGAGACTAAACTACGATGAGGTTATAACTGCATGGTCTAGCCAAGGTTCTTCTCCATGGACAACTTCAAACCCACCTAAGTTCAACTCTGGCTATGACTTCTGCTTGGTACTACCTCGACTACTTCTCAATTTTCTTCTTTTACAATAATTATTACACTTGTATGTTTAGATTAAAAAATTGAAAAATTAAGTCTGAATAAGTGTTATTTGCTTAATTGGAACCAAAATTCACTTCAATTAAAAACCAATTACATCTTGCGATTGCTTATAATTTTTCAGGGTCTGAGTGGTGTAGATGGGGAAATAAGAGGCTTAAGGGGTGACCTAGATGGAGGAAGAGAGGCAAGAGTGTCGAGGTACAGAGAGAAGAGAAGGACTCGTTTGTTTGCAAAGAAAATTAGATATGAAGTGAGAAAGTTGAACGCAGAGAAAAGGCCCAGAATGAAAGGTCGTTTTGTGAAGAGAACGTGCTTTGTTGGGGCCAATGCTTTTCCTGCTTACCAATGACATCTATCAGTTAACGCATCCATCTTTGCTATTTCTGCAAATTTGGATCAATACTTGGTTTGGCTATATATATATATATATATATATATATATATATATATATATATATATATATATATATATATATATATATGTACGTATATATAGCCTGTATTATATATATTATATCAATACATGGGCAGTGTTAATTTTACTAGACTTTTTTGCTTGGGATATTTCTCTTTATATATATCTCCAGCAGGTTTAGTAATTAATTAGTACTAATTAATGATCTTCCCTTCTCAGCAAACTTTAGTAATCCAATTTACTGTTTCGCATTACAAATTCAATTATTCAATGCCGATGCTGTTATTACCTAGTTGGTATTTTAGGTTGCTGATTAACGTTACTGCTTAATGTCATCAGGTTGAGATAATTAACTTTTGGCTTTTATATTTATCTCTGGTGACCACGGTTCCTTGTTTTATGTGCATGAAGAACAAATTAAACAACATGAGGACCGTACCCAGAAAGATGAATGTTGAACAAATTCATAAATAGTCAAAGTTTATATGTACTGCATAATGGGAATATCTGATATTCATATCAATCCTACGTAAGGGATGGGTTGGAATAGTAAATCCAATTACAAATATTTGTTTTTAGACTTAGCCCTACATTTGAAATCAATTAAAATGTGGGCTCTGGGGTTCAAGTTAAGAAGATGCAATTTTCTTTCATAACTTCACCATTTACAACAATTTATAAAACACACTCTTTTCTTTCAATCTCTATACTATACCCTTTTTCCTCATTAATCAAACCACAGCATTAACTTACTTTGAAACCAAAGTTGAACGTCTAATCTTCATAATAAAGCACTTTTGTCCAAGTGTTAGTGAGAAATCACATCAAAGGCAATGGATTTTTTAATGGTTTTCTATATGTTGTAGTTTCACTACGAGTTCTCGGTGTATGTGTGGAAGTTTGTCCCAACACAGAAGTAGCAGTGTTGCAGTTATATTGGAATTGAAATGAGTCTTGTATCAACAACCACATCATCATGAGTCATTGGACATCAAGATGTGTCTACTTGCGTATATGAGTACATAGAATTATAAGTGATATATGTAAGTTGTAAATTGTCTTTCTGATAACTCAAGAGCTATAAGCGCAGTAGATGACACCCAGTGACATGCAAGTTTTGTTGTATACCGTTTGAGCAATGAGTGGTCCAAAAAATTGTGGTTACTGGGCCAGATTTAGTGAAAGTGAAACAACAGAAACTTCAAAAGGGTAGTGGCGCAGGACAGAAACATAAAGCCAATCATCATCATGTCTCAATTTATAAGGTTCTGCTCATTGGAGACTACTTGGTCCCTCCCAATCACTCATGCAATCCCTAACTTTTCTTTATGAATCACTTTCCATTCTTTGGGTCCCCTTTCTGCAATTGGCTTACCTAATACGAGTAGCTTTTGAACATCAAGCATTGCACTGCATTGCATCGTCCTTTCCAAATTTGAGAGGAATTTGCCTACGATTTTCGTATCTTTGCTCATTCATATCTTTTCCTAATTGCCTCAAATACCTTCTTTTTTTTTTCTTTCACGAGTCCTTAGTTCAATTTCGCCACCAATTTTAAGTTCATGCCTTTGGCTTTACTATCGTACTCAAAGTTCATAACTTTTCTCAGCCACCAAGATAGTTTTTCGTTTACCCCTTAACTTAAGGAATCTTAATATACATTAGCAAGATGGTTTTTCCTTCTCCTACAAATCTTTACAATGCGTTGTCTATTATTAAGAAAGATATATTTTGTGAATCTCATTTCTCATTTAATAAGTTGCATTTATATTTAATTTTATTTTCTTTAATAAAATGGTACATTATTTAGCAATCAACTTCACCCTATGCGTATATATAGTTTGCTCATGCACTAGCATTACAATTAGTTATGTTGATATTTTTCTTTAAAATATAATCATTTAACAATTCTCTTCATTAATATATAACACTGATAATAAATATAAATAAACATAATATTCTCATCGCAAATGATTATTGTTTTCTGAAAAAAACAATACCTCCACAAAATCAAATATATTGATATTTCTAAGAAGGTTGAGTTGATTGTAGAAACATAAAATGGATATCTAACTATAGAAGATTCTCCAAGGACTTTCAAAAATGTCTATATGTGTATTGAATGGAAAAATAGTTTAAAAAATCAATTTTCCTTTTCTTAATTGAAAATTAAAATATTTTCCCACGTGTATATGTATATATATACTATTCTCAAAATTATTATTTTAATTTACATGGAGGCAAGGATTTTATTTTGTTGTTTTAAAGATTTGAATAAAGAATAGCTTTGAACCTATTTTGGGAGTGACCTTTAGAAAAGATATTTATACAAGTATATATAGGGGTCCCTAGTTGTGTTGATGCACGTGCAAATGCATGCATGATCCATGGTGACGCAGAGAGTCTTGGTCTCCGTCTTTCTCGCTACACTCTTGTCATCTTTTCACTTCTAAACAAACATACATTACCAGCACTAGTCATCACATCATTTTTCTTTTAAATCTTTATAATTATATATTTATTCAAGATTAAATTTATCCAAAGGATTTTTCTCTCTCTCAGTCTCCTCATATTCAATATCAAGAACCATCGTTGATTCAACGTGAACGTCTCACTATATTCTCGGTTACAATGCATCAATAATCTACTTTTCTAACTTTCTACATTCTTCTTCCTTTTTTTTCCTTTTCTTTTATTCTGTCCTTCTCCGCAGCTGCAGTTTTACAAATTTTCCCATTCTTGAAGGGTCAACAATCTCGATCATTTCAGACGGGAATGTTTGACTTCTATTAGAATCTAGAGGGTTCTGATAACCATTGTTCATGGATTGAATTGCCACTATTCTTGGTATTCTTTATATTCTTGGAATTTTATTTTGAAAATATGTTCAATTTGGAATACAATCTTGAATTCAAAGATGGAAAAGTTGTTCTTTCTGACACCTCTTAGGACCATTTTCAAGACTTCCTCGTAGGACTTTTCTTTTGTCTGTCAGGGAGAGAGTGCATACGGAGATTGTGCCTTTTTCTGTTCTGGAGGGATTAAATTGCTTTAACTAGTGAATGGAATTGGAATCATGATTTTTCTTACATTGCGTTGTATTTGTGTAATTTGATCAGACCACCTTGATGCTAAAATGGGGGTTTCGTTGAAACATGTCTCCTTGGAAATGTGAAGTTGCTTTGTCCCTCGAGGAACATAGTGATGAATTTCCCCTCAGAAGCCACAGAATTGGGGAGCCCAGTTGATAGTTCCTTTGAAAATGGGAGTTTTCAATCCTACAATGCTGAGTTGGAAGGTAATGGAATAGGACTTACTTAGTTCCTTGCCACGCCTATTGCCAATTTGCATGTTGTATGTATTCATTCATGTGGTGATCTCCTCCTTTAATTGGAATATTTTCAGCCAAAAATCGATTGCTTTTGGTTCAGTGGTTAACTAGCCTTGCTCCTTCATTGAAATTTCCATCAAGTGTCACGGACGGTGAATTAAGAGCATGCTTGAGCAATGGTACTATTTTGTGCCTGATACTGAACAAGCTACGACCTGGTATTGTGAATGTGGTAACACTTTTTAACCTTTTAACTGACTCTAACTGTAATTTGCAACTGATTTGAGATATATCTTTTAGTCTGGATTCTCTTGTGTAGGTTAGTGAACCTGATAATGTTCTGCCATCACAATCAGAAAATGTTAAATCGTTTCTGAAAGTTTTGGATCTAACGGGATTGCCCCGGTTTGAAATATCAGACCTAGAAAAGGTACGAGGCCTACTTTGTGTCATGCATAAACTTAGTTTAAAGGGAGTTACACAATTGTAATCAATCAGGCATTAAATATTACATGAATTTAATTTTGATACAAACCTATTTCTGTCAACTGATGACAGAACATTATCAGTAAAATCCTTATCATTGAAATATAGTGAAAACCTTATGATTAAATTCTCAGTGTATCTTTATGTATAGCATTAGTTTTGTTTTGATGCATGAGTTTTTCATGAGCTTGGTTCATGTTCCTTGTTGGGTTACCATGTTCTTTTGTTGTGTAGGGGCCTATGAAAGCTGTTGTGGAATGTCTTTTAACACTGAGAGAAAAAAGTTTGCAGCATGCTTTTGGAGATAATATTTCTCCTCAGAATTTCATCACAGTCAGCCCTCGTGTGAATTCACCATTCCATTATCATTGTTCTACAACATTTGGTGGGGACCAGAAGAAGTTTTCAGTTTTGTCAAAGTTGCAGCGTGTTATGAGTTCCCCATCTGTGCCGGGTTCGGTGAATTTAAACTCGTACTCCGTTTTTGTGTTTGTTTAAGCATACCATTTTCTGAACATGCTACCATGGTTATGTTAACAATCAAGAAAATTTACCTGTATCTTGAATTGAACTATTAAAAAGCTAAGGATAAATTATTACACAAAGGTTTGGAACTCTACATTCAAAATCGACATTTTTGTGGCAGTAATGAATTACTAGTTACTGAGATGGAATGCCGATTTTAACTAGAGAAACAGTATCAAGAGAAATTTCGACATTAGACACTTGTCCTAAATTTAAATCTTAACTTTTGTGTGGAAGACAATTTCCCTGTAATTTCTTGCTAAAATACTACTAGTATATACTTTTTTATCATCACCTGTTTCCAAATAGACTGTGTTCTCCGTGTTTAAGTAGTTAATTTTACCCATTTGTATATTCGACAGAGCCATCAGCCTCGTTAATACACCATGCTGGTCATAATTTCCATGAGGTGTTTCAACTGAAACCAGGAAGTTACATAGATCTTCCACCTGAAAAAATATCAGAAATGATGAAATCAAATAATATAGATGTAAGTTCTTAAATTCTACTTCCATATGCACTTTAATGTTTGTTTATAGATGAACATGGTTTTTCTGTTTGAGACATTACTGATATGTTTCAGAGTCTAATTTTGCAGAATGCTCCCACTCAGTCGCTTCTGAGTGTTGTGAACGGTATTCTTGAAGAAAGTGTTGAAAGAAGAAATGGGGAAATACCTCATGTATGGCCTTGTTGGAGACTTTGGTTTGGTGTTACATAAACTCATTCATTAAACTACATGTATATAATCCATGCAATTGGTTTACACGTATACAATCAATGCAATTGGTTTGCAGCACAAACAAATATACCACATACAGTTTCATAAACATGGTTTATTATCTTTGTTTCTCAGCGTGTGGCTTGCTTATTGAGGAAGGTTGCGCAAGAGATTGAACGGCGCATGTCAACTCAAGCAGAACATTTACGAACTGTATGTCATGTTCATTACATTATTTTCAAAAGCTAGTTATTAGTTAGTCTGTTACTTTTGATTTCCCAGTCATTTTCTTCAAATCACTTTCTTGTCCTGTCACTTCAGCAAAACAATCTTTTCAAGGCTCGAGAAGAAAAATACCAGTCGAGAATAAGAGTACTCGAGTCACTTGCATCCGAAACTAAAGATGGGAATGAGGTATCACAGATAGTTTTGAGATTTAATTCTATGAGAATTTAGAAGTAGATCAACTTTATATCTTCAAAACTATCATATTGGTATGAGTTTTCTACATATTTCAGCAGTTAATGATATTGTTTCATGCTTTGTACAATAAACAATACATCGATACACTTTTAATTAAATTATTTTTTTGTTGCTTGGATTTTGGGCTCTTCGTCCCTTCGATGAAGGGTGAGAGGATCAGAGTGGAAGAAAAAAAGGTTGATGAGAGAGAAGTTGGTAGGTTGATAAAAGAACAGCAGGACAAAATATTGGAAATTTCAGCTTTGAAGATAGAACTGGAAACGGCCAAAAGAACATATATAATACAATTCGCACGGTTGGAAGCAGAAGCTGAGGGTGCTAAAGCAGAACTGACACAAATGGTTCAAGAATATAAACAACAAATAGAAGAAGTAAGAAATAAGGTAAGGTTTCTCTCTTTGCTACACTAGAAGAGAAATCTGGACAAGACCAAGAAGTTTTAGTTATTAGACAAAAACTCAAATACTGCTTCACACATGCTTTTGATGTTATTCTTTGTTCAGAAATTTAAAATCAAATTTTCAGCTTGGTAACGTATACTGAAACTTTTATTACTTGTAGTCTTGAGATGAGATAATACTCTAATTTTTGTTGGAAAACTACACTAAAACCATCTAAAGAACTGCATTTAAGTTTTATCCTTTGATAAATTATTTTTTCATATTATTAGTATTTTGAGATCTTTGGACCTTCAATACAGGCTGAAAATATAAAAGATGAATTAGTTGGGTTGATGAAAGAACAGGAGGACAAAAAAATGGAAATTATTTCAGCTCTGAAGAGCGATCTGGATACAGCCAAAAGAACATATGAAACACAATTCTTTCAACTTGAAGAAGAAGCAAAAGGTGCTAAGGCATGGACACAAAAGGCCCAAGAATATGATTACCAATTGAAAGAATTACAAAATAAGGTATTGGTTTCTTACTTTACACGAAAAATAATATATTGGTACATGTAGAGGGACAAGACAAGACCAAGAGGTTTTAGTTAAAAGACAAATTTAGATGCAATTTCTTACTGTTGTGATGTTCTCTAAACAGTATTGGAGTTTCACTTTGATAACCTATGCTCACTTTTATCACAAGGATTTTTGAGATAGAACAAAAAATTTTTTAGTAGAAAATTTAAAAACAAATCCAAGTTTTATTCTTTGATAAATTACTTTCACGTTATTTGTATTTTCATCTGTTCGTTGGCCCTTATATGCAGGTTGAGAAGTTTCAAGAAGAGGTTAAGACAGCAAATGATGAGGAAATTGCTAGGTTGATGAAAGAACAGGAGCACAAAAATTCAGAAATTTCAGCTTTGAAGCAAGAGCTAGAAGCAACTAAAACAGCATATGAAGTACAGCGCTCCCAGATGGAAAAGGATGCCAAAGCAGAATTGGAACAAAAGTGCGAAGAATATGAGAATCAATTGAAAGAGTTAAGAAATAAGGTTAAGGAGCTAAAGGTTTCTTCTGATTCAAAAGATCAGAAGTGGAACATGAAAATGAACCGATTTCTGACTGTCATAACATTTCAATTCAGTTCCCTACAGGTACACTTACAAATGTGTTAATGTCAATGTTATCTTGGTGATGTCAAACATTACAACTTTGTACTGAATTTGATATCATCCAGAAAATGAAGTTATCTTTGGAATCCACTAAGCAAAGTGTAATGAAAGAGCAAACGGTTTATGCAGGGGAGTTGGATCTATTAGGTAGGTCTTGTTATTAGAATGTTACTCTACAGTTCCCTCTTTCCTTCTTTGAAGATAACTCTGACCATTTATTTGATTGTAAATTATCTGTTCAGGTGTAAAACTTAAACCACTTCTACAAGCAGCTGAGAACTACCATGTTGTTATTGCTGAAAATAGAAAACTGTTCAATGAGATTCAAGAACTAAAAGGTGGCATTATATGTGTCTTTTCTACTGGGTTATTGATGTGTAAAAAGTGTACTATGAACTCACTTTTTTTTTTATGAGACAGGAAATATCAGAGTATATTGTCGAATTCGACCATCTGCAATTGGAAAATTGGAAAAAGAGTCTATTGTTGAACACGCTGGTGAAAATGATTTGGTTGTGGCAAATCCAACCAAAGATGGAAAAGATGCTTTTCGATCATTTAAATTTAACAGGGTTTTCAGCCCTGCCGCAACTCAAGGTTTAATAATATAAACGCAGCATTTTTTATGATTACTTCTAAATTACAGTTTCTCCCTTTTTTTGTTTTGTTAACATTCTAGTGTTGTACTAATGATATTAATCTGAACGATGCAGCGGACGTATACTCCGACATCCAAGACTTCACAAGATCAGTTCTAGATGGGTATAGTGTGTGTATATTTGCTTATGGTCAAACTGGTTCAGGGAAAACTTATACAATGGTATGGACCTTCTCCATATATTGATTTTTATCTCATACATGATGCTATTGAAGGAATTCTTTATTCTATAAGATGCCAACTTTTCTCAGACTGGTCCAAATGGGGCAACAAGCGAGACTATTGGTGTTAACTATCGAGCTCTAAATGACCTCTTCAGGATTTCCACAAGTAGACAAAATGTAGTGGAGTATGAGATTGGAGTTCAAATGGTTGAGATATATAACGAGCAAGTCCGTGACTTGTTAACAACATATGGTTCTCCAAAAAGATATCCTTTTTTCAGTAACTTTGAACATGTCATTCTTTGCATGGATTTTCTTCTTGTACTTTTTGTGTATCTGATTTCCTTAAATGCACACACTTGGGATATTGACTCAATCTCGACCAAATGGCTTAGTAGTCCCAGATGCTAGCTTGTTCCAAGTGAAATTACCTTCAGATGTTATTAAGCTAATGGAAATTGGACTTAAAAATAGAGCCATTGCTGCAACTGCTATGAATGAACGAAGTAGCCGTTCTCACAGGTTGCACCATTTTTTCTGTCCTTGCTGTTTTCATCGTTCAACATTGAAATGAAAGATTTTCATTGTGATGACATCATGTAAACTTATGTACACAGTGTTGTCTCAGTTCACGTTACCGGGAAGGACTTGAAGACTGGTTGCACTATGGCTGGTAATCTTCATTTGGTAGATTTGGCAGGAAGTGAAAGAGTAGATCGTTCTGAAGCAGTTGGGGATAGGCTCAAAGAAGCACAGCATATAAACAAATCACTAGCTGCTCTTGGAGATGTTATTTTTTCCCTTTCTCAAAAGAGCTCCCATGTACCATACAGAAACAGCAAGCTTACTCAACTTCTACAAACTTCTCTTGGTAAATCTTTATTCACAATTTATCAACCTCAGTAACTTTGAATCTTTTCAACCTAGACTTTCTTCTGATCTTTGAATCTTGCCTTTGATCTTACCCCATAGGTGGTCAAGCAAAGACGCTCATGTTCGTCCAAATCAATTCAGACGTAAGTTCATATTCCGAAACTGTGAGCACTTTGAAGTTTGCTGAGAGGGTTTCAGGAGTTGAATTAGGAGCTGCACGAAGTAGCAAAGAGGGCAAAGACTTAAAAGAAATGATGGAACAGGTACCCAATTGATTATGTTGGCACGACTGTTTTCATGTTTGTGAATGAACTAGATAAGTAATCATCCCCTCCCTTGCTTGACTTTGTAGGTGTCTTGTTTGAAGAGCACTATTTTGGCGAAAGATGAGGAGATTGAGAGGCTTCAAGCCCTCAAAGGTTTATCTGGTAGCAGAGTTAAGCGAAATCTGATTCCACGAAGTAGAAGTAGTATCCAGTTACAATCTGCTAACCCCCCACCAATTGATGATCCTGCACCACAAAGTGATTTTGTTGCAACAACTGCAGAAAACTCAGGATGTACAGATTCTGATTTTGATGGAAGATCAAGTGATTTTTCTGACAGTGGTTTTGCTGCAGGCACAGAAACTGATGGTTCTGAAAGTTCCAGTCTCGCTGAAGTCCCAAAACAACCATCAGAGAAGATGTGAGTAAACATTTACTAACTCTTCACATTAGAAAGGAAATTAACAGAACACACCTGCATTCATTTCTTTTTTTGCAGACCTAAAGGACTTCGCAGAACTGTTCAAGCGATGAGGAAATTTGGCAGAAGTTCATCAAACACAACCCCCAGCGCCTCCCCAGTAAAGGAGCCAGTGAAGGAGCCAGTGAAGGAGTCAGCGAAGAAGTCATCATCAGGTGTGTATACGCATACTACGTTAACACTCTTCTTAAAATCTTATGCTCATTCAACTTTTCAACTTTCTTTCACAAATTTGATTTCAGGTATTAAAAAAAGCATGAGTATAAGCTCCCTCAAGCCTCCAAAACTGTGGAAGTAAAGTAGGAAGCAGAAGCTACAATTCATATTTCACTTTCACTCTGACACGCACTGTTTAAATATTTCATTGGTATGCAATAGTTTTACTTTTAGTCATGTTGTTGGTGACACTTTTGATGAGGGTATTTGCATCCAACCCATCACCACAAAAGAAAAAAACATAGAAAATGTGCCAGTTTATGTATAAGCGTAGCATAGGACCTAAACACCATCAGTTTCAAATAAAATAGAAGGATTTATAGCATTCCAACTTCTGTATCCATTCGTTAAAAATCACCGACCACACTAACATATAAACATCGTCAAATCAGAGGCACTTATGACTTGAAACAAATTAAACACAGTTATAACTATTGTATATCCTGTTTTGGTGCCTTGTACACATCGACACAATTATCCCCTCGTCATCTTTTCAATAACATTGTTCTTTGCATTTTTTCTTTATAGCAAAACCATTAATATTGTCAACATTCTTTAAAAAAAAAATTCAAAAATAAGAACAGCTAGACAAAACCAAATATCTTCAAATTTCTATTTTTTTTTCATCCATGAGAATTAGAATATTTATGTAACGTAACGTAAGTACTATGCAGGAGAGAAAACATACTCAACATAGGAAATCCCCATAAAAAACCTCACTTCTTAAGCTAACTACGGTTACTAACAGTTTCATTTAACTGTGATTACTTAATAGTTTCAAATTTTATTCACGGTTAGTATGTAAGATGAACGGAAAGGTTTTTGTTTTTTGAAGCATTTAACAACCCCGTCTCATCTGCCACATCAACCACTAACAACATAAACACAGACACCAAAACTTTCCTTCTTAGTTCAAATCAATATTCCCATTTTAATTTTACATTAAAAAATATCTTAACGCTAAAATTCCTATAAAATTAAAACAGTATTGAATAAACGCTACGTTAAAAAAATGAAATTTTAATCACATATCTAATTGTTACCACACTCCTTTCCACGAGCCTCATAACACCATTCCACAAAATCCTCACATAACACCAAATACTAAACCTGCGTGTTCCAACAACCCATCAATGGTGGTCCATGATTGAAACACGAGACAGCCCCTCAAATCTGACCATAAATAGCTCTTTGTTGCTTCCTAAGATACCCTTAAACCAAATATTTTTTTTCCTCTTGTCTCTCTCTTCATAGAACCAAATCATGGATATGCACCACTAGAAAAATACAATCAATCACCCTCACATTTTCAAAGGGTGAGTTGCGTTGAATACACAGATTCTCTTAGAGATTAATATAACATCATATCAAATAGGCAACACCGAAAAGGGCACCCACAAATAATAATAATAAAAAAAAAACTAATGTACAAAATTCCAAAGACTAGTTTTCCTCAATTTCCTCCAAATTACAATTACAACGGGAGGACATGAGTGACAGACACAAAAGAAATTGTAAGACTCTACGAACCTAACAAGACAGATGCCCATTTTTTCCACGCCAAGTCCTTTTTTTATTGATCATCACAAGGAATAACAACAGAAAAGACACCCTACCCCAAACTCTTGAAAACAAACTTCCATGGATCACTTGTATATATACAGATAGTACTCTAACAACATGATTAGCCCCTCTTTTCAAACAAAAATAAGTCACCAGCTATTTGACCTTCATTGACTTTTAGTCCTCTACCATCATTTCTCTGCTTCTGTATTAGTTTCCTCTCTTTTCATTTTTTTTTTGTGCAAAAATGGATTACGCCACAGCAGAGATGCTGCAGCTGCTCCTATCTCTGTTAAGACAGTCAAAACCTTCTACCCTCACAGCAGCTGGAGTCTGACCAAATTTCATTGGAACACAGCCTCGAGCTGAGGAAGAGGATGCCTCGGTAAATGGACTAAAATTCCCATTACCAAATTGCTCATCTTGAATTACAGGATTTGAGGCCCTACTCGGAGGAGATCCACAGAAAAACGGTGGTGATGATGCCACCACTTGCCCTCCGGATCTTCCCAGGTAGCAGCTTTCCTACATAAACAAATCAAAGAACAAGTCTTTGGTTAGGTTACATCATTTCAACAAGTCCTAGAAAATCATCAAAAAGATTAATTGATTGAATGCTTATTTACTCGGACTCGGTTTCTCACACTTGCTCACATTCCAACACGGAAATGTATGTGGTCCAGAATAGTTTGTACAGACATCCCAAATTACATTCAATAGGTTAAAATAAAAATGAGTTCTTTCTAAAATCAGTTTTATTCAACTCCAAAATAAATGAAGCTCTGAAGTGTTGCAAGAAGTCAACTTTAATAATACAAGTTTTTTGTCTGTTTCTGAGGGAAAAACTTGCTCTACAGAAACCGAAACATATGCTTAACATTACATGGTATATCGTCCCTAACTGGAGCGGACTTTCATGGGGGGTGGGAAAGAAATTAAACATTGTTTTTCAAAATTGTGTTTCCTAGTACATAACAAAACAACAAAAGATTAACATGGGAAAGAACCTTGGGGAGGATGATGTCCAAAAGCTCTGCCCCAACTCCTGAATCTTCCACCTCAGATTGATAGCTGCATTTTTTGTACCAAATAAAAAAAAAAGTCAGAACTTTTATGACAAAATTGGCTTAAAGAACAGAAATAAAAATGGCTAAAAAGGAGAAGGAAGAGAGAATTACCTGATGGGGTGCCTAAAGGGTCTGATGTGTGTGTTGATGGAAGAGTGGTTCATGAGACCTAATCGGCGAGGTTTGGGGCAAATCACTGATTCCATCCTCATCTCCTCACAGCTTGTGAAGGTGTTCTTCTCTTGGTACCCGTAATAGCTGTAGCTATTCATCTTTTCACAGATCTTGACAAGGAACACCTGCAACCACATCAAACAAAAAATTAAAAACTTTATTTTTCTAATCACACAGTTGCTTTGGCTTCAGAAGCAGGAGATAAATTGCACTAAACCCAAGGGAACCCTATAAAAAAACTGAAAGAAAGAAACCCATTTTCACAACCAAGCCTTTAAAAAAGTGACACTTGATTGAAAGAAGACATGAAAAACACCGACCACTTTCTCAAACTTTCTTTATTTTCAACAGATGAATAAATCCGAAAGACTTAAAAATTTGAGACTTCACCCACACAAAGATAACTTTGCAAGTAACTTTCTTTGTGAAGAAAAGACACAAAGAAGGGTGAGTATATATAGGAAGAGAGGGAGAAGGAGGAAGAGAGAGAGTGAGAAAGAGAAGGAGAGAGAGTACCTGAGCTGCCTATCACAGAGTGAGAGGGGGCAGTCTGAGAGGAGAAGAGGAAGGAGGAGCAGAAGAAGGGAGATGAGTGCAAGAGGGAAGGATAAGAAGGGGAAAGGATTTTGTAGAGTGGGGGAAGGTGCAGGGGAAAGATGTAAGACCGCACTTGTGGAACATGGATCAATGATTGAGATCTGGGATTCTGTCTAATGTGATATGTCGGTTTGTGAGTGGTGACGCGATGCCATCCACACGTGGCCATGACTGTCTCATTACTTTTTCTTTTTTTTTTTCTCTACCTTGTGCTGATAACGTGTACGCATTTATTGTTGTTCGGTCGGAAACGGTATTGTTACATGTTATATTTGTTATATACATATACGTATATGTGTGAGTTTTATCTCTTTACCAAAAGAATGATTTTAATTTTTAATAAATTAATATTTAGCTTATAGATGTTGGCTTTCATATGCTAATTTATTAACTGAAATATGAAAAAAATCAATCCATCCATTCAATTTGAGTCATATGAAATAATTTAAATTGATTGATTAGTATAATATTTTTTGTTCAAATTTGTGCATTTATTTAAAGAGTAAGGATTCATTTCGAATTCATAATATGTTCAGATAAAATAGATCGTAAAAATAAGATAAAAAAATATGAAAGGATAAAAAACTATCATTATTATTATTAAAAATAAAATAAAAATAATAATAATAGGAACAGTAATTATAATCATAATAATAGAAATAATAAGATAATTAGAATAATGAAGTTGTGTTCTTGATATAATGATGGTATTATTATGTTGATAGTATATTCATATCAAATAGTAGATAGTAGAAGGAGGAAAATTAGGTGATAATAATGATCAAAATAATAAGATATAATTAAATTTTATATCATTTGGATATTTTAAATTGAGTTTTTATCAGATTTGTATGTTTTTATTGAACCTTACAAATCCAAGGTCTCGAACTGACTAAAACGAAACACAATAATTACGAAGAAGAGTTGTACATCTCAATGTATGACTACTCACTCATAAGTAAGACCTTACAAAGGACAACTTTGAATTTGAGTAAACATTGGAGAAGATCATTTGGTAACAAACGATCCTTTAGATGAACTTACGTAGTATGTTAACATCGTATTTATTTTTTTATTTTTTTTTTCATTTTACTCCCATCCAATAATAAAAGACATCATTATTTAACAAATAACTAAATTGTTGTTAGCACTTAATAAATAACAAAAAAATTAATAAATATTCAATTAAAAATATATAAATTTACAATAAACTTAAACTTAATCAAATCAAATCAACAGTAATATCAAAAGTTCTCATAAAATAATTAAATTGATTATAATAGTATAATTAAAACAATTATGATGTTGTGGTAAAAGTAAATATTGTGATTTTTATAACATGTAATATAATTAATTATAGTATTAGATGACACAGTATATATAAAATAATTATGAGAATAATAAAAATGGTGATCACAATAACCATGTCAAGAATGACAATTAAAATAATTCTGATAATTGTAGTTTTTAAGAAGTTAAACAGTGTGAAATTGAAAAATTTTTCAACTAATATATTATAATATTTTCAAACTTAATTCCTAAATAACACAAATATTGCACAGAAATAATGAAATAGATAATAGAATAGAAAATACTGTAATATATCTATTGTTATTTTTAATGTATGTGAAACAATATTAAACTATAGTAATTGATAGAATAAGTCATTTTTTTTTCAAAATGACTACATTTTTAACCAATTAAAAAAATAAAAATGAGTGATATTTTTCTCCTCTAAATAAGCATATCTCATTTTTGCTAACCTGTCATCAAAATAATTATAGTTTTCATGGTAGTCAAAATATTACATTTATAAAAAATTGAGACTGTTTTAGTGAAATTGTTTCAAAAAAGTTATGCATTAATTGTTGTTAATGAAACAACCTTAAATGTTAATTTATACTAAGGTAGTGTCTAATTTCACTGGTTAGGATGGTTCATTAAATTCATTTAATATTGGCTTGAATTCACTTTTGAACTCTACAATTTTGTAGATATGCACTTTTGATCCTTATAAAATTTTAATTATATATTTGATCCCAATTTTCTAGACAAATAAGTGTTAATTATTTATTATAGACAAAAAATATATAAATAATTTATGAAAAAAACATTAAAGTAAAATTATAGAAACATTAATTATTAAATATTTATTTTTAAATATAATATAAATAATTATTTATTAATAATTACTAAAAATAATACACTTAAGATACTGAACACAACAGTTTAAAATTTACACATAGTATTTGAAATCCCTGGAGTTTATAGAATTCAATTCCAGGTGACTGAATTCACCATCATATATATCACACTAATGAAATTGGATATTGATAACCTCTAAACAGAGCAATCATAATAAATGTATCAGTTTAATTGTAGTATTTATTCATGTAAATTTGATCAATTTTTATCCGGAACTATAATTCAATTTGATTAAAACATATTGGTTGTGAATAAAAGTGGTGATCAAGAAGCTCAATATTAAATTAGATGAAAGTAATGAAATAAAATGTGTTGACATTAGATTTTGTTACCGGAATATTAAGCACGGTTACTCTTATATTAAATTATCGAGCTTTATTTATTGTTTTTGAAAATACGTTAATGTAATATTATACTCATGTCTGTAATATAAGACTTAAAATATTCGAACTTAGTGAAATTTCTTTACTTCCAGCAAATAAATCTTTGCGGAAATGATGAAAACTTCATTGTCAACTAAACTAAAGCATATAAATGAATGTTTGTCACCTAAACAAAATGAATCAGACCAGTGATTAGTTCATAAGTAAATTAAATCATTAACATATGAAATAACAGTTGAATGAAGTAGTAAAACAATATCTACGTAGAAGTTCTCAAAAAGTTACATCCAATCTTAATACGAAAAAATTTAAATTTAATTCAACTCCAAAAATTAACTTATAATATGACATTTATATTCATATATATATATATATATATATATATAAAATTGACTTTATTTTTAAATATTATAGTATTTACAATATCTCTTCATACCGAACCATATATAGTTAGAATGTAAGATTGTATAATAAGTGGTCCAATAAATAATCGATATCAGATGAAATAATAGATTTAACAAACTTTATTGAAATAAATTTTAACTCAAAATTTTAATATCATACTAAAAAATAAATTTTAAAATAAACTCAAACTTATAAAATTATCTTATAAAATAAAATTTGCATCACTTGTATACATACTGTTATTTATACATTACATATACTGTATGCATGTTTATTAATGAAAAAAGAGAGAGTTATATATGATAATTATGGTAATTAGAAAAAATAATAATTGTGAGATAAGAATTCTGAGAAGTGAGAAGCGGTTGTGGGATTGAATTGAGAAGCTATAATATGACAACGCGTGGGAGACGTTGTGCCATGCAGAGATCAGAGCCGCTGAATATTAAATATGAAGCGGTGTGTCTTAGATGCTACCCGTGCGTCTTTGTGGGCCTAGGAAACAAGGTGCAGAATGGACCAGACACAGTTTCTGTTGTGTCTATCTTTCTCCACCCCATCCTAGACAAAATCAAAGATGTCACATAAATTATTAAAGAAAATTTATAATTTTTCGATACTTCACCAACCCAACAACCAACAATACTTTGTTGTCTGCATCTCTCTAAGATTTTATCAAACTTACTAAACAACTTACTTCGCTCAGTACATGAACTGACCATGCATGATATTTTATCTAAAAGTCATAATTGATATATTAATTCTATTAATATGTCAATAACTCCTACATCTCCTATAATAGTTGATTTAAATTATTTTTATTATTTAAGAAAAAGAATTCATATACACTCAAAACATTGATCAATAGTTAATGCATACCTAGAGAAAATATGAGTTGTAAATTTATAAGATATATATAATGCAATAAACAAAATTAATTTATAATAAACATGTATAAAATGAAAGTATATATAAATAAAAGTTACTCATATTCAACCCTGTGCTGTGGTACCAAAGCATATTGTCGTCCTCGAAAGAACCACAATTTCCCTTCCTTCAACCATTCATTTTTTTTTTCTCTCTGAGGCATTTGCCCAGTGCTTTGTTCTTTTGCAAATGGTTTCAATCCCTCCGTTTTCTCTCAAACCCCAGAAAAATGCATATTACATTTTTATCCTTTGTCATGTAGAAAAATTATCAAACTACAAAAGTTTACTATTGGGTTTTTCGTTTTTTCTATCTCCTGTTACTTTATACGCACAAATTAAGTTAAATTATTGATTATATAGGAACTATAAGTTGGTTTGATGGAAAAGTTAGAAAAAAGATAAGAAGTTGTCGCATCAACTCTAGAGAATAGAAACAACATTTTTATACATTTGTCTGCTCGAATCTTAAATCTCGTAACAAGAAATAACAGTGACAATAATTCATGAAGTTAATTAGTAAAAGAAAACTCAGTTCTTTCACATTATATATATATATATATATATATATATATATATATATATATATTTTGGAGTAGTGTTAGTGAACAAGTGGTCCTAAATACTTTGAACTTTCCTTATAATTTGATTCCATACAGTAAATAGTTTTATAGCTCTCATGATGTTCATTTTCATATTACATGCAAGATAACAAATATAACAATTAAGTATACTTACATATCATTCAGATTATATTTTTAATTGAGATTAAAGTCATTTTGATGATTAAGATTAACATTTATTATACAAGTTATAGAAGAATAACTTTTATTTTAGTTCAATATTGATTTTAAGATTGGAAAGAGAAATATATTTTTCATGTGACAGGTTACTTTGTCTCATTAATGTTTTTGGTTTGGGATCCTTTTCGGCACATTCATATCCAACAGTGGACAACCATCATAATATAATCAATTTTGTAACCAAAAACCGAGTTCATTAATTTTTTTTGGAGAATTGGAATAATTGGTGTTGTCCTTTATATGTTGCTTTTAATGTCCCATAGAGTAGATTGTGGTGTATATATTCAGTTTATAACAGCCATTAGTTTATTTCAATAATATATATATATATATATATATATATATATATATAAAAAAAAAAAAAAATAAATTATGGTACTTAATCCTTTAATCATAGTTTCAAGCTTCATTGCAATTTAAGTAATAAGTAGTCACAATTAGAAGAACAGTTTTATCTAGAATAAAAAACAGAGACAAAGTACAAGAAACAAAAATATCTCTCAATTATGTGAAAAAAGATAATAAAAATATATGAGTTTATGTTAAGAAGTGTGTATTGAGGAGGATAATATATGAGTTGTTGGAGTCAAACCTGGATATGTCAATATACAATGTTGAATATATCCTGCTAAACATTCTTATTTGTTAACTTCTTACAAGATAATGTATATGTATGCTGCTGTAAATTCAATAAATGTCTTATAATCTGTAGACAGTTAGGCCTGTCATGGCTTCTGCATTATTTTCTCTATTTATTTCTCTCTAAGACTATGTATGGTTTTATTCAACTTCATCTGTGACAACCTTGTTCATTCTTTTTTGGATTCAACACTTTATTTGTCTCTGATCTTCTACCTTCAAAATGCATCAACAACATAAACATTCTCTGAATTCCAGGAACCACAATCCATGTTTCCACATGTCTGTTATTTGAATTTGTAGGGTGGCTCCATTTTCTTTAATCTAACATCACAGAAGAGTGTCATGCATATTCCTTCTGTGCAATTAACTATTCTAAAAATCCAATCCAATCTGGTGAGTCAATGTGAGGGAAAGAAAAGTGGTGTGGAATAATCTCTCTGAAGTTTCCCTTCCATGATTCTCACTTTGCTCATCTTCTCCTCACACCAGTGCAACTGTTCTTCACTCAATTCACTCATCCTTAAAACCCTTGACACCACTTTTAGGTCTGTCAGAGCCATCAAAATATCCATATCCTTTTCCACCTTTAACTTTCTCTTCCTCAAGCATTTCCCTGCATGGTTAAGATCCTTAACCTTCACCCTCTTCTGTATATTAGGTGGACACAAACACATGTGTCAGAAAACTAAATTAAAAATAAATGTTGAAGAAGAATTGATTTGAAATTTAGATCTTGCCTTTTGGTTAACCTTCTTCATTAGTCTGAGTAGTGTTGGATCAACTGTGCCTCTTTGGTTTCTCCTAAAGTAGGCTGCAAGGATCTGACAGGGTTTCTCTTTATCATTCTTTAGAAAATTCATGAATGTTTTGATCCCATCCTCCATTATCTTCAGAAATGAAGCTGATGATATTTTGCATTGAAAACCACCATCCTTCTGATCCTCCTCCAAATCTTTTTTAATAAAATTAACAAAAGTATATAATTATTTTACCTTATACTTATGACATGAGATGTACTTGTATTAGAGGAATGAAAACTACTATCCATACCTTGATATTCTGGCACTAGGAGCAATTTAGGTGCCAAAAGTCTCATTCTAGCATAGATTTCTGGTCTTCTACCGTGCTCATAAGGCTCATTCTCAATGTATCTCTGTAACAAAACCTGAAACTGCTGGAATTGTTGAGCAACTGTGGCAGAACAACCTGTGTCATTGTCCTGGCGTGAGGCATGTTTGGAACGAAAATTTTTGTAGTTCCAACTAAGGGCTTCCCATGTCAAACAAATTTGTGCCACGTATGCAGCCTCTAGTTCACGATATGGGTTGTGACCAACATCAGCAGGTTTCTTATTTATAGTCTGAAACTTGTACACGATACGCTCTGACATTGATCTTGGAGACATTTGAATGGACCTTAATGACTCTGAAAAATTGAATTACAAGTGTGTAACAAAATGTGTATGTCCTAATAATTTTGCTCATAAATAATGCACTTGGAATTAGGAAATGGTTGTTACCTGTTTCATGAAGTTTCTGTGCACTGATTCTGTCTAGAATTGCCATTTCTTCATCATATTTTTGGAACAATGTGTATGATTCCCACTTGGGGCAACTTCTTCTGGATGAAGAAGAAAATGCATCTTCAGTCTCGGAATCCCTGCAATTGATGGAGCTTTTCCATTTAGAGGACTCGTCATCCTTCTCTTCAACCATCAACTTCTTACTCTGCAGCTGGGTAGAAGCAAAAACAAAGAATCTCTCATCCCTTGCAAGGTTTGGCTCTTGCACCTTCTTGTTTCTAATAATTTCAACGCTAACGTGATCATCTGCATAAAGTAACTAACATCAGAAACTTTACCTTGTAGAAATGGAGCATGTAAGAGTATCACCACAACTATAATCTTAAAGATGGATTTAGGCCTAACTCAACGAAAAACTGGTTTCATAAGGTTTACATTTACCAATGAATATCTCGAATTTAAACTTTGCATGATTGATAGCAAGTCATCTGATAAGCTTGAAAAAGTTAGAATTGGAGTTTAACTAAATCCAAAAGTTATATATATATATAATGTTTTTTTACCATAACACTGATATAAAATGGTGATACGTAAGGAGATACCGTCATGGGTTTTTTTTCCTTTGTAAGCGTTTTGGGTAGAATTTGGAACAGAATCAGAATCTCTTGCTGTAAAGTCTTCTTCAACCGTTTCTGCCTCTTCTTTGTCGAAGTCAGAGACTTGTGGAGACTTATGGAGAGACAACGTTTCAGAATAATGTTTTTCTTCCGACTCTTCATTCAAGCTCTCTCTGGGGCTTATGAACTCTTCAGAATAAGAGTGAGTCCTTTGATGCCTCTCATTGTGCACAAACACAGGAACTTCTTTCCCACAAGTGATGTTCTCTCCCTCGGTGGAATCAACACAAGAATACCCTTCTTGAGTATCTTCTTCTTCTTCTTCTTCATCCTCGGTGTACACATATTCATATTCTTGATCCCTGGTGCATAGAAAGAAAAAAGGAACAAGTGAGAGTGCGAAGGCAGAAGAAAATGTGTAGTGAAGAGAATAGAGAATAGAGAAATGGAGAAGACCTTTGGATGAAGGGGTATCTGCCTGTGAAGGTTAAGAAGGTGAGAAGGAAAATGGCAGAGGAGAAGAGAAGGAGAAAGAGAAGGTGAAGAGGGTTTGAGACATTGTAGAATAGTTTAAGAAGTGCATCTTGTTTGGGACATAGCAGCATTTTCTTTGTGGTGGCTCCAAAGTGAGCTTCAGAGGACTCCACCACTTAGCAAAGCAAGTTCTTTACTAAGTGGCCTTGAGTTGCTTTCGTAATATGTATCCTTCTAGGTCAACAATAACAAATCTCAAATGTCAAAATCTCTAATATCCCCCAAATGGTTATAAGCCCTAAGCACCAAGCACAAACCTGTCGTCAAGTTCACATGCTTTAGAATCTCTTCTTTCTTACAACAACATCTACGAGTCTTCTAGCAGGAGCATAGCATGCAAATTGTAATATTATTTTATCAAGGGTTTTTTTACATATCTTGAGACAAAATTGTCCGGAATTACAAAAATAGACAAATCAAAAATATTGTAATGTGTAAGCTATTATTATGTAATATTTTTGAATTAAATAACGCAAGGGGTATAATATTTATTCTACTTTTAATGAATAAAGTACCCAGGTAACGTTTTGTTGTGTGTATTTGAAGTAGAAAATCCCAGTGTAAGAGGTCCTTTTTGGTAGAAGAACAAAAAGCAAAAGAAGAGACCAAAACCGAGGCACACGCATAGGTAGACAAACATGAAGTGCACTTTATTAAAGAATTACATCACAAGACAATCTTGGAGAAGAAGTACTTCGAATTCATACATTGTTTAACTCGATAGATATTGTTTCTGAGTTCTGATTCTTCCTATTCCAAAACAGGAAATAGTTTTTTTTTATTGTTTAATATTATTCCTTACCTATTGATTGAATAAAGATCCATTTGGGAAAAGATAATAGCGTTGGGTGTGTCACTTGCGAATTCTTGTGCCAATGCTCTCTTTATTGATCCTTGTCTTTAACGTGGTTACTAAGATTGCAGGTTGCAGAAGGAAAAAGTGATATTAATTAATTATATGATTATTATTTAGAGTTTACCCAACCTATTTGTTGTTATCTAATGCACAATAACTTCAAGAAACATATAATTGGAAAAAAAAAATTGAGTTACTTAGTTGATCAAATATCCCATTCACTTGAGAGAAATTATTAAGTGGTACTATCTCGTCGGGTTATATATTCTTTCATATGTTTTAGTTATATATGGATTATGGTTATAATCATATTAAAAGATTGTGGTTCCATATGGTTATATAACATGTTTTACACTTATAAGACATTTGACACCACTTTAACATCAAAATATTAAGTCAATGGTATTATGGATCATTATTTTTATTTAGTGTTCAACTTTATTTATTCTATCCAATGTAGGACATTGACTTACATTTGAACTATTCCTAACGATCTCTCCTCGAAGTTAACGATTTCTTCTAACCTTACGTTCAAAATGATAACAATTCTAATAATGAAGATAAAAAGAATGAATAAGCTACATGTTATAAGAATTGAGACATCATACTATGTTTTTTTATTAATTTTTTTTTATCTTTGTTTATAGATATACACAAATGAACCAAAAGTTTGAGCTTCGTGGTGGATGTTACGTGCAGCATATTACATTAAAGTCTTGATTGGCCCACCATTCATAATAATGAATTTAGCAACACACCACGGAAGAAAAGATTATTAATAAGTTTGAAGAACTTAAGTTCCAACATTCAACATCCTCACGAATCAAAAGAATTTCAATTGTTAAATTTTTTCCATTTATTTTGTTGTTTAAATTTCTCAAAGATATTAAGACCAATTAATTTATTGCCGGTTGTTTTCAATGTTAATCAATTTCTATTGACAATATATAGATCATATTTTCGTTTACCTATAATCTTTCTTCATACGAAAAAGTAAAAAAAAAAAGTATTTGTTCATAAAATAAATAATTTTACAGGAAGCTTGGAAAGAGAACCTTTAGATGATAGTTTACTTTTGTTGAAAATTTAAATTATTTTAAAACTCGCATGCTTAATATTTGTCTTAATTAGAAAAAAAAAACTATTAAACTGTAATTAAGATAAAACAATAGTAAGAAAACTAGTTTATATTCAGTAGATAATTTCTAATTGATACATTGTAGTAATTGTAATTTGAATTTACGATAGTTAAAGCATCGGTAAATTATTTATATATAGTTAACACCTTTTCCGTTTACTTACATATATAAGTTAGTTAATACCTTTTCCGTCTCAAAATTAATGTAGCTTTAATATTTTAAAAACAATTCAAATTAATTGATATTTTCAGTATTCAATGACGCATTAATTTTTTACTTTTAATTTGTTCCTAAATTAATTATTTATCTGTTGCAATAAAACAAAAAGAAAATTATTTTAGTAATATCATTTGAAAAAGTAATATGCTACTATGATTTTTAATTTATGTTTAATTATAATCATGTTACATTAATTATAATGTAACATTATAAACTAATATGAATTTGTAATTTATTTAAAACAATATGTCACTTTTAAGGCTTTAGGTTTATTTATTTTTCTCTTATTTAATAATATATAATAATATATTAATATTGAACTATTTTATTTCAATTTTATATTTAAAAACTATATTTTAACTCAAAATAATGCAAACGAAGTCATTTATTACTAACTCCCACGTCACTATAATTTTTCTAGAATGACAATATTTAGTTAAGCATTTAGCTGATAATCAACCTATTTAAACAACATCCAAAGAAAAAACTATATATGTTATATTAAGATCAATCAATTTTTCAAAATTATATTAGCATTAAAATTCAGAAGTACCTAAATAAAATATATAATAAATTAATAGGTTACAAATATCATATAGCAATATCTATATTAGCATCTAATTAACAATGCAATTATAAATATTTTTGGAAGACCAATTAATTTTTTTTTTTGTTTTACTAAAAATTAAAAATTGATTGCGACACACACACACACACATATATATATATATATATATATATATATATATATAATATTTTACTAAAACAAAATAAGACATTATACATTTTTTATTCATAAATATCATTAAAAGTTAATATAAAGTCAATTACAACTAAGTTAGACCGGCTTAGTAGATATTGTGATTAATCACTCACTCCAGTACTGCAGTTACGTTTGAGCACAGGGTTAGTGTAAATTGCTAATTAACTTTATAGGAGATTTAATCATATATGTATTGAAAAAAAAAATTAACATAGTTTGCAGGGAAGGTGGTTGCGAATATTTACGGTAGAAATAAAGCAGTTAGAAAAATTAAACCTGGATTAATCAAAATAGCTTAAATCTAAAGATGTTATTGCAATCCAATGCCAAACACGACTTATTACAGTTATTCTGAATTAACTAATGGATTACAAAATTTAATCTTAGAAATGTGATTGCGTTAAATTCAACAAAAAAATTTGATCGATTATAATATCCATTGATACAATCACTTAAATGCAAAAAAAAATGACAGAAAAATGAGTATAAATTTTCTATTGAATTTGTTGTGTTGTCCTTCTGCTAATCATTAATTAAAAATATATTATATTAATACTTTAAAAATATTTTTAATATATTTTAAAATCAGTCACCATCAATATAGTTTTGAAGGCATAATAAATAAATAACACAAAAAAAATCTACTAGAAAAGTCCAAATCCCAAATAACACGGTTAGTTAAAAGTTAAATGAAGGGGAGAAAAGGTTATTTTTGTCATAATATTATTCAACCTGAATATAGGGTTTGGTTGGTTAACTGATAAAAGAAAAAAAGTGTAAAGATAAATTTTATAACAATGGTTGCAACTGAAAATTGTTGTGTCATTAAGATCATTCCGGATCTTAACATCAAATCGTGATGGCGGTCTTCTCTGCCTTGCTGCTGCAGTCTCCACAAAGTAATTACAATTAAAAACCCTAATTCTAATATATCAAATTGAATTAATCATATTTCTTTGTCATAATTAAGCTAAACAATTCATTCATCAAGAACTACAACTCAACTATCGCATTACTGCTTCCACAGCTCTACCATGACACTTCAGAAGGAGATAATTATATACAAATTTATACCGTTTAACCGTTAAGTTAAATTTAAAATTTATTTTTTAAATATGATATCAAGTTATTCAAAATTTATTATAATAAATTTTTTTATTTGTTAGACCTAATGTATCATTGTCATCGAAATTTCATAGTTATCATAATATTTTTAATAATTAGTTTTATACTTAAAATGTATATCTTTGGTATATAGAATGAGAAAAATTTGCATATCATTTTATAATATTAAGTTAGACTTAAAAATTATATTTAAAAAAATTAGAAATGATACTATTGTTTGTATGTTTGAGTTAAAAATTATTGTATTGAATGACTTGTAAAGAAAGTACGAATAAAGTATTAGTGATTACTACTATCGACGTATATATAGGCCACTTTTGGTAGAAACTAAAAAAAAAAGAGTATGATGGTAATTAGTTCAGATAATTTTATTCTCGTAAACTTTAACCCCGATTATTGTAATTTAAGAGAGAAAAGTGTGAAGTGAGACACACGAAGTTGGGAAGAATAACATTCATTGTGTAATTATTTGACTTAATTAGGACAATGAGCTTGTGTTCCCTTAGATCGGTTGTTTGTTCCCATTCCTATGTATAACGAATGAGAAAGCGAGTAAAACAACATGAAAGTGTAGATGAATAATGTGCGTGGTTCTAGAATCCTCATGTTCATAAAAAAAAATGCAGAAAATGAGGGATTCGCAAAGTTTTGGGTAGGATTGAAATTTGGGATGGTTTGAAGATTAGCCATGAAATACGATTGAAAAGGTCCAACGGAAACGTTTACCCTACAAGCCAAAGGTTGGTGACCATTTTAACCACTCGTAGTAATATTAGTCGACGTAAACATAACCAAAATAAATAATAATTGTATGTGAATAGTTCACATAAACACCACTTCCTAATACCGACTTCCTAATACCGATTAATCAATGTAAGAGGTAGTATTATGGTAGGAATTTAAGTGTAAGTTTAAGTTTTATATTGATTAGAAATGAGAAAGTAGAGCACTATATAAGAATACAAACTCATAAATCCATTGCCTTAAAGTTTTAGGTTGAGAATGGTATCAATGTCTTATATAGTTGGGCTCAGGTCTTATTGGTGTTTGTTCTCTTCGGTGAAACTCTCTCCTCTATAAACCTAACATTTTATACACATGAAACTTGGTTTTGGTTAAAGAAGATGATTTAATTTGCGTACAATAAGAGTAATTTTGTTAGAATTTAGAGTAATAACGGTAGGTATTGGGCACTGTTTGATACATATATATGTAGGTATAGCATCTAGAATGAGAGAGAATGTGGTTTGAATTAAGCACACGTTGTGATTGGACTATATGAGAAGTTTGGCAAAGGTTTTGGTGGGTAGAAATGGGTGAAGGTAGTTGAAGAGGATCATAGTAGAAGAAAATCTATATCCCAATTAGGGTGTAACATAGACTCAACCCCCTCGTGCACAAATAATTGCAACTAGCCTTCCTAATAAATACTACACATTTTCCCATCCCTTCACACACATTACTTGATTATGACACTTTTTTGTTTTTTTGGGTGGATTATTGACTATAACACAACGCATGATATTCCACTATTTTTACTCTTGGTTCGAGTTAGTAAATACGCGTAAAACAAAGTGGTAGTATTGGAATCCACGATATACGTAACCGAAGCTTGATATATAGTTATTTAAAATTAATATACAGGAAGAAAAAAACTACATATGGTTTTGGGAGAGTTCATGTTTGTCAAAGAGTTAGATGTGCATGTATTTATTAAAAATAATAATATGAAAACTATGTGTGGATGCAAGTTGTGAAAAGTGGAGAAGCCATTTATAAGAGTGTGTTCTTGGTGATGATATGAAAAAGAGGTTATGAAAATTTTGATGATCTATTTTCCGTACTGGTTGTGAAGAAGTTGTTAACTTTTTGAGTGTCGAAGGAATCCATCCATTAGGAGGTGGTTAATTAATTGGGCTCGCAATTAAGAAGATGGAAGAAAAGCTACCTCCTGGGTTCAGGTTCCATCCTACAGATGAAGAACTCATAACATATTATTTATTAAGGAAAGTGTCTGATGTTAGCTTCACATCCAAGGTTGTCGCAGTTGTTGATCTCAATAAATCTGAACCTTGGGACCTCCCAGGTACTTTTACTCTTCTTTCTTCATCATCATCTCTCTCTTTATTAATATTGGTTTGGTTATTTTATATCTTGCAAGAGCTTATACATGTCCTTTGATTTACGGTTACAACTTATTTGCAAGATATTTTACAAAGTCAAAAGATCACAGAAAATACAATGAGCAATATTGATTTAACCGATACCTTTCTGTGTATAAATTTTCATCATCATCAGAAGCTTAATTATATGAGTGAACGAACTTGGTATTCTTCAGACCAATTTCCTCATTTGTACGTTATTCAAGTAAATTTGACAACCCTTTTGCTTTCTTCCTTCTTCATCATATGTAAATACGTAGTTTTATCACCATTTTTCCGAATTTTTCTGCGTTGTCTTCTGCTGTTGAGCATTAGTTTTGAGGTGCATGCATGTATATGAATAAGAATAAGTGAGAAATTTGATGGTTGTGATATGAAATAGGTAAGGCTTCGATGGGGGAGAAGGAATGGTATTTCTTCAGCCTGAAAGATCGGAAATATCCAACGGGGCTTCGAACGAACCGAGCCACAGAATCAGGGTATTGGAAAACCACCGGAAAAGATAAGGAGATATTTGGTGGTGGAGTTCTGATAGGGATGAAGAAAACTCTGGTGTTTTACATGGGTAGAGCTCCAAGGGGTGAGAAAAGTAACTGGGTTATGCATGAATATAGACTTCAAAACAAGCAACCCTATAGATCTTCTAAGGTAAGTAAATCAATTCACATATACTATCAACAAATATCAAGACATCAATTTTCAAAAATATTCATTTAATTCATAGCAGAATGTTTCATTCATAATATAAATACAAAGTAAAATATAAAATTATTGGTGTTGAAAGTTTTCGATAATTTAATTACCAATAATGTTCAAATATCTTATTATACTTAATGTAGACAGAGAAAAATAATTATTAATTAAACGTTTTTCTTTAAGGATATTAATTGAAAAGTTTTTTCTTTAAGGACAGCTACTAAAGAGAAAAAAAAAATCATTATGCGAGTTCAAAAGACATATATTGCAAAATGAAAAATCAAACACTCTTAAATTTATTACGTAAATTAGATTAGATGCATCATGGGTATACCATTTTCTTGAAATATTCTAATGCATATGCATGTGTGCGTCAAGAAAGCACATGCAATAACTGAGTTTGAAAAATGTGGCATTTGTGTATACAAAAACTTATTTTGAATATTCAACACATATATATCTTTTACAGCAACATAATCAGCTTTTAAACATCATTAAATAAATGTATCACTAACAAACCAAACATCTATTTTAACCAATTCTACATTATTTTGACTTAAAACCAAACACGCATTGAGTTTTGCATGATTTTGTTAACTTTTGCAGGAAGAATGGGTGATTTGCAGAGTCTTCCAGAAGAGCTCAGCACCAAAGAAACCACAGCAGACATCATCTTCTCAACCATCTGAAGATTCAATGGTGAATGAATTTGGTGATGCAGACCTACCAAATCTGAATAGCATTGCAAATTCATCAAGTGTTGCAGCACAAATTTACAACAGTGGTGATCCCAGCAATGTGAGCACAAACATGAACTTGGCCATGAATTGGCCTTCTGCAACTGAGCTTCCATCTCTTCCATGGCCTTCTGGGTTGTTGCTGAATCCAAACCTTTCTGTGAATTCATTGCTTCTCAGGGCATTGCAGCTTAGGAATAGGAATTCTTATCAACAGAGAGAAGCTGCAACCAGTGATCACTTTGCAACCTACGTTCCTCAAACATTTCCTCACAATAATATTGGAACTCATAATGATAATCTCACTCCAAATCTCAGTGTCTCAGCTTCTTCCACAGCTTTAGAACTGCAGGAGCAACCATTCAATATGGACTCCATTTGGTGAAGTGCCTGTGTAAATCATGTAAACCTAGCTTGTGAATTATTGTGCTGTAGATGAAAGTGGTTCCATTTCTAAGTTCAATAATGGAACCACTTTCTTAAACGTTGTTAATCCAGACTCAACTCTTGATGTTATGCATTGTTGTAATCTCTCAAAGTTTATTGGCCTTCTCAGTGGTGAAGGAAAAAAATGTTAGGAATCCTTGCAGAACAGTTGCATCCAAGACTGTACTATATAGTTTCCACTAATATCCAAATAATGTAGATGAAGTTTAGTTAATTATTATTTTTAAATTGAAAAGCTAGATTATATGTGTCTGAACTGTTATATTCATTTTACTCTCTTGTTGAAATAATGAAGCTTTCTATAATCATACAAATATCGAGAGATAGCACATATAATAGAGAATAAAACTTTCTATAAGATGAAAAAAAAAATTATTCACACGTAAAAACAATATTCAAATATAAAATGGTGGAGGCGAGAAAATATTTTTTTTTAGATTTCTTATACAAGAAAGCTTAAAGATTTAGTTAGAACAAGAAAGATAAAAAAAAAATTGAAATGAAAAAGAGAACACAATAATACCTATCATTGAGACATGAATTTTGTACAAATATATGTAATTGTAATTTTCTGTGTACTACATTACTTTACTTTGAAACAAAGCTAAATTAATTTAATGTGATGTGTGAGATTTGATAGGAAAGTAAATGAGTAATTAATGATTATTTAATTCTAATTAGTAGTTAAAAGTCTAAAGATAAGATAGTAAAAGAATTTTAAGCAACATACTTTTCATTATAATAATTTCGATGAAAAAGAGTTGTGAAAAAAAAAAATCATAATTAATAATAAAATATTTAGCACATAATAAATTATATTAATATTACGGTTAATTATGTTGGTAATATTTATTATTATTATATATGATTATATAATTGGTTAAATTATAAAAAACAATAATTTTTAATAACTATATTATTAAATTTATTAATATATGTTTTTATATTATAGAAATAGATAATTAAAATTAAAACATTAAAATAATAAATAAAATACAATAGTTTCTAATTACTACGTGTTATAATATAACAAGATAAATAATTAAAATAATAAATAAAATAAATTTAATCATTTTAAATTTTTGATATTTGTAAATTAATTTATTTTAATATATTTTTATTTTAAATATAATTTTTTTTTTATTATATTTTTATTATATTTTCAATTTTAGTTTATACTTGTAAAAATATTATTTATATCAAATTATTTTAAATTTTATGTTTAAAAAAATTATTTTTAAATATATTATATAAAATGTTATATATCACCTAAGTCAAATACAAATTTTTCATTTATTCTTCTAAGCACTTTTTTCTCCATTCAACCAAATCAACTTTTTCACTGTTTTGTAGGGATGTTAAGTTACCACAGAAAAATAAAATCATAAAAAATAGTTACTTCAGAAAAGTAAAGTGAAACAAATGTAATACAATTAAAAGTATATTATTACTATTATTATTAACATCCAAAAATAACACGAATTAATATTTTATCACTCTAGCCCTCATTACATCTCATTATTTTTGTGTTATTCATTGATAAAAAAATAAAGAATTATTTTTTAATTTTTTTACTACAAATTAATAAATCTTGTGAGTGTATTAGAAGTTTAGATTTTATGTATCATTGTAAGATTTGCAAATTAAAATTATGTCAAGAAGATTTGCAATTTTGTTTATAAACACATTGTAAAAGAAGATTTTCAATATATAAAAAAATGCAGAAAAAGTTTAGCACTTTGTAAAAAAAGAAAATTATGAAGGTTTACACTTCTTATAAAAAAAATTACATTTTGAATATTAAATCTATGATGTGGCAAATCACACTAAATTTCTCTCTCTTGTATTTTTGTTATTATTTTTATGGTATAATTAGTCGTATAGTACCCAGTTTGGTGTTGGAGTTTCTAATTGGTACCCGGTTTAAAAAAAATGTCAATTACGTACCCAAATTAGTTTAAGTGCACCAATTGAGTCCATTTAAGTTGACGCTGTTAGAAAGGTTAACGTTGACTGATACTGGTTAGTCTGTGAATTAAATTTGGAACACGTGGAGATTAATTTTTAATGACGTGGAAAGCTGGGGAAGAAAATTAAATATGTCTTGTAATGAAAATTTTAAAAAATAAAAGAACGAAAATTAAAAAAAAAAGGGCGACGAAGTTAAAAAAGAAGTCGCAGAAGCATGTAATAAAAACGTGAAATTAGGGAAAGGTGACGCAGCGGAGACGAACTGGTGGAGGATTCTTCGCGAAGTGGTGGAGAAATTGAAGGCGACTTTCGAACACTGAAGTGGAGACTTGAGAGCGACTTGCGGGCCATTGATAACGAAAGGTTGGTATTGTGTTTTTCTCTGATTTAGTGATTAGGGTTTTGATGTTAGGGTTGATTTTTGTGAAGTTGGGGATATTGGAGAACAAGTTGTTGTTGAGTGCAAGGATGGAGTGGCTAATGAAGATGTTTGTGTTGGGAATGGTGAAGAGGAGTTGGCTGATAGGAGAATGGTGTGGGTAATGAAGAAGTTTGTGTTGGAGATAGTGAGGAGGCCTTGGCTGATAAGGTGAATACAAAAGTAATTGCACCCTTTAAATACATCATTGCCACCACTCCGTTGCTTACAAAATAAAAACAAAAACACACAAAACAAGAGGAAGAACAAACTGAATTAGGGCACAACAAACTGTCCGGATATTGATGAAAAAGAAACTGGATTAGGGCAGAACATAGGAGAGGAAGAAGATAATGAAAAATGAGGGTCAATCTTCTTTAAATATAAATACCATGTGGAACACTGTACAATTATAATTTCAACCAGTCATCTGTTATTATTTGACACGTATTCCTTCTACACTGCCACCTCACCACTTCCTAAACGCCGTTTGGGAACATTTAACGGTATGGACTCAATTAGTGCACTTAAACTAATTTGGGTACGCAATTGACACTTTTTATAAACCGGGTACCAATTAGAAACTCCAACACCAAACTGGGTACTATACGACTAATTATACGTACTTTTATTTATAGGTGTACTCTCACTAAAAAATTGTTTAGATTATTTTTCTATTACATAGTTTTTAATAAATCATAAAAAGTGATGATAATAATAATTTTATTATTATTATTATTATAAAGGATAAATGAACAAAAAGGTAATAAAGAAAGAAATATACAAGAAAGTTCTTTTATTAAAACTCTAATTACAAGTAATTTTTAATTATTGAATGATATTTGAGATAATATTTAGCTTTTAGAATAATAAATAATTGTGTTATATAACTGAATAATTAAATCCCATAGTTTTAGTGTTTGATTGAATACAGTATTTTCTTCTATTATATATAAATATTTATATTAATTAAAGAGGGTTTTTAATTTTAGTTTTTTATCTTATTTGTTCTATTTCATTTATCTTTAAATATTATATCAATAACTCTACTCAAATATTTTATTTATGTTTTCTTCTTCTCTAATCTAATAGTCCAAAGAAAGACTATACTATTCCTTGTTCTTGGTTCTTGCCTAACAAATAATGACAAGCACGGTTGGTAGTAGGATAATAAGAAAATATCATTCTATTACTTTCTTTTTTTCTTTTACAATTTCAACATAAATTTCAATAACTGATTTTTATGTTAATAATTATGACAATAACTGGTTTTCTACTAACAAACTTCGTAAAATAATGTACACAGCCATAGAAGTAGAAATAAACATGATATTAGAATATTTTCTTCAATACTATTCAATCAAGTGCTTAAAGTTATATCTTCCAAATAAATATTCTTACAAATTATTCAATTTTTATGTTTACGACTGTCTGACTTTGATAGATGAAAAATTTAGACAAGCTATCAGTGATAATGAAACTTGGAATATACAACTTATAATATTTTATTATGGTTAGTAAAATCCGTTATTAATTTTTGTTTACTTTTTTCACAAAATGTGAAAATTTTAAATACAATAACTTAATAACATTCAATATTAACATAAGAGAAGCATGTTATTTGGATACGCAGAAACCATACAAATAAAGATATGTTGAAGAAATGCGAGTTCAAGTTTGGGAATATAAATAGTTGTTTCTAATATAAACATCAACCTGGATTTAAAATATGAATTTTTTTTGTAGATAATAAAATTGTCGTTCTAATCAGTGTCTGTAATACTGGTTAAAATATCCATAACGCTTTAATTAAAAGTAACACGTGCATTAAAAATCAAAGTAAAGTTAGTCATAATACTTTTACTAAAATATTCTTATCTTTAATTTCTTAACTAATATACAGAAACAGTTATCAACTTTGACCTAAATAAAATTGTATATTAATTATGAGTTAGCAATGTCATGTGTGAGCACGATTCATTTACAAAGACAAGCCTGATGTTTAACTTTATTTATTAGGTTAACAAGCATGCATCTAATAATTTACAAATATATAAGCTTATCTAGTTATATTTGGGGTATACCTAGCACTAAGAAGAATGAAAAGCATCGGAAAGGCATGGGGTCAGAATAACAAGTACAAGAAAACATTACTTATCCATGCCTCAAGAGTTCAACAGGCATATAAGTGGCGATGGATTTCGTAGGCATATGTCAAATTCCAGAACTTCGAAGGAATAGGACTCCAGATATTCCATTCTTGACTGCAGACACACCATCCATTCAAACTGCTGTCTGCAAACCTGCCTCTTCATAACCCAAGATACTATGCTGTCAATTAAAAGGAAAAGACTATGTCGACTATAAAAAACCAAAATAGCCTCAAAAGAAAATTTGAGATCAATGTTTTAAAATTCAGTATATGAAAATCACAATTATGAACCTATAAGCGATCGAAAGCAGAGTTTATATATACCTAGCTGGCTGCAGGCAATGCCAGAAGTCACTCAGGAGGAACTAACTTCATTGCGAAATGTAAACCTGTCTTCATAGATAAGAAACCCGTCATTTTCAAAGTTCTAAAATTCAGAATTCTTATCATTGTAATCACTGTATTCCTCGCCATTGAAATCACCATAATTGTCATCTCCGTCAGAGAATTCATCCTCACCCTGCAGAACAACCCCACCAGCAGATAGTTAATTTTCACTCTGATAAAAAACTAATTTTGCATTTTAGTTTCTTTTCGTCAATCGTTCTCATCTTAAGCCTCTCTCATATATGATAATAAATTTAATCATAAAAATCTCACTGGACACTAGACGTTTTCCATATAAGATTCCAAAGTTGGTAACCCATTTTATAAGAAACTGAATTACAATTACAAGAAAATATTACATGCAGGTGTTATTGTTTCTCGTTAAAATGGAAGCACATGATAAGTGAATACTTTACATGCGACCAATTAATCCATTTAGGTAAACATGATAATGAAATTATGATAAGTAAATACTTACGAGTTCTTTTTTCATTTTTTCTATTTTCTCCCCCAATTCAGTAACATGCTGACTCAGAGCCTGCACAAGTTATACAAGATCAAACGATACACCAGATACAAAAATGAGAAAAATAGATATGTAATTTAAAAAAATAAATAAAATAAAATTGGAACCTCATGCCGTTGCATGGCTATTGACCGCTGCAATGCCTTTGCCTTTGTTAGAAGGTTTCTAGGCCTTAGAGTCACAGGTCGCCTATAATTCTTTCCTCGATAGTAAATAAGAGAAAATCCTTTAGGAACTTTATCTATTGCTACTAGTATTCCACCACTCTCATATTCCAGTAACCTAGCTGTGTCTTCAACAAAAGCAAGGGTCTTTTGTTTTGTTATTAATTTAACAAGTTCTCGATGCCTCCAGTGCAAATGCATATTCTCAATGACACCGTCAAAAACACCACGTATACCTGCAGATTATCATTAACAGCTGTTCATACTGGGCATCATTGTAATAAAGAAACTTTTATACAGCAACATGTTACTCACCAAGTGGCAAGTATGCTTTCATTCTTAAACCAACTGAACGGAACATAACACGTTCTTCATCTGTGATTGTTTCCTTGTCATAATCAGGGCCAACTGGAACCAAAGATGCTTCTATTTTCGCTAATAGATTTTCTGCTCTAAGCCTTTTGGCTTGGGCCTGTTCATGCAATTGGAGTTTTAAATATTAATATAGCAAATTAAAATTAAACTTGAACTTTATAAAACTGCAAGAAGACAAGCATGTACCCCAGCAACAAGTAAAATGATAAGTTGAAACTTGAAGGATTTAGATAGACACAAATCCAGAATTCCAACCTAGGGCTATCTGTCTTATCAATATTTATGCCCTTTTTAGTGCCACTTCTCATGTCATGGTTCCATTAAAGGATCAGATGCTGAGTTTTACTAAAGACTAATGCACGCAAGTTATCACATTTCTAAGATTCAAAAGCCCCTGATGTCAAGCTGAACTTTATAGACTGCATGACAAGGGTCGTTAAATATTTTTTTCTACACTAAATTATTGAAAGGTCCATTCCAAAGCTTTCATCACTAAAATATAACCCCTAAAAGGCAAACATAACATCCTAAATTTTTGGAAACCTAAAAGTAGGTTATAGTATTTAACTCCAACAAGTCAAGATCTTGCAACAAAAGGAGATCCAACGAAAATTATGACAACGAAAGGAGTTCCAACGAAAGGAGATCCACAGATAATGACCCAACAATCTAATGGTAATCTTCAGAATATTCCAACAAGTCTCTTCACAGTGAAAGTGTGAAGCAAACAACTCCAGTTTGATTCCAACAAGCAAGGCACTCTCAATATAACACAATTACTTTCCCAAGCATATAACCTTCACAAAACCAGTAGATACTTACAAGAGCTAGTTTACATTCAATTTTTTTGGCAAGCTTAGCATTCTTGGCTTTGGCAACCTCTTGCCTCATCCTCTCACGTTCTTCAGTAGATATATCCCTTCCCCAGCATGCTTGAGCCTCATAGAACTCAGCCAATGATCCTGCTTGGGATTTTGATTCATCTTCCCTTGAAGGAGCTATGTCATGAACTTTGCACCGCACCTTCTCCTCAACATCCTGCACATGTTTTGTCATTTCCTGTCTTTCAGCAATAACAGTAGCCACACTGGTTGGAACAAAGTCCTTCCCACGATATATTACAATGTAATATTTGTTCCGCAGGAGTAAAGTACCTCCTGTTAATTTCTGCACCATGTAAGAAAAACAAAACTAGTCGATGAGCATGAGTTAGCGACAAATGAATGCACCATTTGACTATGTAAATAAAATTTAGCATTTACAACACAGAGTCAATGCAGAAAAACAGGTTAGCATCTTCAATATAATGTCATTTGTATGAGAAAATAAAAATAGTTCAACGCTACCTAGTGAATGATATCTTGACAACAACAATTGGAGAAAATGGATTAGCTCAAGTATATCAAATTTTTTTCATTACACTTCGTTTTATTATTTCCTAGCTGAAAAACTTGATGGAACACGCAAAACAACTAATTCTCAAAGATAAAATCATAAAGAAATTGTAAATTTTGATGGTGAATATTGGTTATTATATCTCAATTAACCAAAACTATAGCCAACAGCTTCAGAAAAAGAATCAGGGATACTTAATTCAAACAAATATCAGATTTGGTATGCACCATTGAAGACTTAAGTGGCCTTTGACATATTAACTGCACCATTATTTATAATAATTCAATCGTTCAGTCTTTCCATTTTATTAGGCTCAGCAACCCATTACACATTTTCAACTCAACAGTCAGTACTCTGTCCACAATATATATTCTTCTTTACACATAGTCAATTGCACAAGCAACTAAAACCAAATACGAAATTACAGAGCACGAACCTTCAGCTCCTGAGCCATCAGTTCATTGTTTGTATTCACAATACCACGCTTGACTCCAATCTTTGCAACCAAACTTTTCTCCCAAAGCCTGAGAATAGCAGAAGCCAGACCTTGAAGGTTTCTATTTCTCCCTACATAAGGATCAGCACAAAACTCATATTAGTGAAAGGAACAAAAATTAAACAAAACAGTATAGCAGCCAAACATTACCCAAGGCAAAGTGACATGGAAGAGATTTAGCAAGTTTCCGCATATTCGTGAGTTCATCATTGGTCATTCGTGGATGCATTCCAGCAGGAAGAAGCCTAAGAGGCGTCTTGTAACCAGGAACTGTGGGGGGAAGTAAATCAGCATCAATTGGAAGTATTCCGGTGCCCCACCATTCAACAAAACGTGGACCAAAGCCATCAAGCATCCTGTTAAACTCCACTTCTTCAGGCGTCATGTTCTCCTCCTTCCAGAAAACTGCCTCACTCTTTGCCAGTAACAGCGCTGTGTCACCGTCTGCTGGCACAGGAATTCGATCATCTCCTTCCTTTTCAATTGGTTGCATCGGCCCTTGGTAATTTCTACCTCGGTACACCCACATATAACTCCCCGACCTCCATATAACTAACCCTCTAGTTCTACACTGCGCAAGGCCACAACAATTCAGTTCACAAATTATTCAACATTCAACACAACATGATAATATCCCTTCCCACACCAACCCTAAGCAGGTGCTAGGATTCACATTGAATCATTCAAAAATCATATTGACTAAAGTAATTTTAACTAAATGTTCATATGTTTGGTTTCATGTTGTGAATTTGATTCCGAAACTAAAATTAAATTTAAGTTAAAAAACTGTAGGTGACTTGCATTAAATAAAAAATCTTATTCAGAATGTTGAATTGTACTATTAACTTGCTATTACAATAAAATATCAAAATGTAAATTACCAATTTTAACCAAACTCAATTTCGCAATCAATTCTATTTAAAATCAATTTTGCAAATGCTCATCACTCAAACACAAGAACATTAGTTATTAACACAAATAGGGATTGCATAGTGAAGGAAAAAACCTCGACAATTTGATGAGCCAACTTCATGTTCTGAGCAAGAAGCTCGTGAAACTTGAGTCTCACCAACTCGCAGTTGCTCCACTGACGGTGAATCTTGTCGAGCACGGCTCGCGTCAGCCCAGCTTTGGGGATAGTGACCTTCTCCTTAAGACTCATTCCCAGTGTCCGCAACCGCCGCAGCTCCTCCTCCTCCAGCGTTTTAACCGCCAGTGTCGCTGCATTAACACTCCTCTTCTTTAGCTTCTCCTTCTGGTGTTCCTCGTGCTCCGCGTGCTCCGCGTGCTCCTCGTACTCTTCCCCTTCTCGCTTGTCCCACGGTAAAAGCGCCTCGTCGGGACGAAGCCATTCGCGACGCAGGAAATCATCGTCGTCGGCGTGGTCGGTGGAGTTTAACCCTAAGTTCCGCAACCGTAGGGCGATTCTTTCGATGGCGTTGATGGCTTTGTCGGCGGGGCGGAGAGGGGGAATAGGGGCGAACAAATCATCGTAGTCGTCGTGGCGAGTTGTTGGGAGAGAGGATAAGGTGTTGAGAGCGCGAACGCGAATGCAAACTTTGAGTGAGAATGTGAATTTGAATTTGGAAGAGGCGAAGAGAGCGTAGGAAGAGGGTAAAGCGAGTGGGAGTGATGATAGTAAAGCATTTGTGACGTTCAAACGCATTTTCAGTTACAGCAATCACTTTTCATTTTCACTTTCTTCCAATGGAAAGAATCAAAAACTCAAGACACCCAGAGAAAGATTAGATTACAAGGTTGCACCAATTCTTGTGGGTTATGTCTGGATTCGCGACTCTGTGGAAACTGAAACTCTACAACACATTCAAGATATTTTATACCGTTAAGTTAATATCTCTTTGTCTATGTTCTATAATACGAACCCCTATAACTATTAAATCGATAACTTCGTTTAATTAATAGGAGTTAAACAGATACTTCGTATTCATTTCCTTGTAAAATTTTAAATTGAATAAAAACAAAGTTTAATACATTCGTACTTTAGTATAAAATATTTTACATCGTCTGTGTTAACATTTATTACAATAAATTAAAATCTAATACTTACAATAATTTTAATTTTATATACATTTAACGCATCACGTAATATCATAACAGTGTATAACTTTACAAGGAAGAAAAAGGGGATACGAAAATAAGATGGGTGAAATATATTGCAAGAGATAGCTAGAAAATGCATTCACAATTTATGTTTTACAATTTAACAAACTGCAGAGGAACGTAAACTTATTGCAAACTATTGATCAATTACACATGTGAACCGTTGCTGGGTAGCGGGGAACTACACAAGAATTCTTTGATAAACATGTACGCAACGATTCCCATAAGCAATATTTTACAAGATAATAATAAAAGAATCTAATGTTAATCATAACCTTAGATAGATGATGCTGATAAGGATCAATTAATTTCGATTTTGAGAAGGACTACTAGAGAGGGAAGAAGAAGAATTGAGGATCTCCTGACCCAGTTCATTTATTTTGCTGAGAAGAAGCATTTGCTCGGTCTCCAGCTGTGCTACGTACCCTTCCATTGTATCCTCTAGACTTTCTAACTCGCTCAAAGTTGTTGTCAGTCCTTCAAGATTTCCATCCTCTATTAATGATCGAAACTTTTTCAACATCTCTCTCATCTGATAAAGAGTTCAATTTCAATAGTTTGTCAGAATAGCCGAGTAAAATGAAAATGAGAATATGATCATATTCCATACCAAAAAAAAATGAATAGAAAGTCTAACGAGATTTCAAGGCAACCATAACTTCATTCTCAGATAAGTGTTTTCTGGCATGCAGGATGACCTCACCTGAATAGGAATTTGGTGTGATTTACTTAACGAAGATGGTTGAGAGTCTAGGGAACTTCTTGTTTGCATCTCTGGAACTTTTCTTGTAATTTGGATGTGTATCTCGCCACTTTTAACCCCTTGGAGAGGTATCCATTTGTCAGACATCTGGTTTGGAGGTAACCTTTGATATTCTACAACACATTCCCCTATACTTGATGTGGGTAGTAAAGCATTATGGTCCCTAACATGCAGTGTCAGGGGACTACCATCGTCAAGGAACTCTAAGGTTTGGTTCCAACGAGGGTTGAGAGTTTTGTGTATAACCTGCCACATAGTGCCACGCAGAAAAAATCAAGCTTTGCAAGAGTGAAACATCAAGAACATGCAATGCAACGGAAAATTGAACTTGTGAAAGGAATAACTGTCGTAACAAATAAATGGAAAGGTACAATAAAAAAATAATCTGAATGAAAAGACCAGAGATTTCCCCTCTGGAGAGTATTCTAAAAAAAATTGAGATGGTATATGTTAGCACTTATTAGTAGTCTTTTACCACAAATATAATCATCAACTAATGGCAGCCCAATGAAATTAAAAAAGACAAGATTAGCAATTTATAATCATAATTGTGACATAATCATCATCAGTGACAAGAAACTACAGTCATAACCATCATCAGAATTCTAACCTTTGTTCTCCGCTTTAAGTTCCCATAGTTCACCCTCACATAAGGATCACTTGTTCCTCGAAGATCGGCAGCAATAAGGTCTCTTGCTTCAATCACAACAAGTTCTATCCAACCATTAGTTGAACCCTGTGTATATCAAAGGATTATTACATGCTAGAGCTTGAAAAGAGAACGCGGCAAGAGAAAACTCCGCATGGGTAAATAACTGAAGTGATAATAGACCTACTATTAGCTTTGTACATCATTTTGTTATATAACTTGTTCAAAAGAATTGCTAATTTCCTTTTGAAAAAACTTACCCTTGATCCTTCTTGGTCCTCCACCCTAACTACTTCAATTTTAAGTCTTAATTCACCAGAACTCACTCCTTCAAGTGGGATCCATTCATCCTTGATTGACCCGTCCCCTAGTCCTTCCAAATTTACATTTGCAGTACCAATATTTTCATCTCCAAAAATTTCTTCACTGAAGCATTTTACATTTAGATATTCATCACCATCATTCTCATCAAAATCAAATGATTCATTCCAGGAAGGATTTGTAGTAGTAGTAGGAGCAACCTTTGTTCTCTTACCAACCTGAAAAGATTATCAACAACACAATAAGATGGAGTTGTTATGAACATACATTGCGTAGGTTATCTTTACGTGGCAGAGATCTCACATAATCAATTAATACTAAGTATTCAGAATCCAGTAGAGAAAACTAGTATCACTGACCTTTCCATATTGCAATTTGACGTATGGACTAACTTTTCCAGATCTGTCTTTTGTAACGAGATCCTTTGCTTCTACAATTGTTATCTTAAGTTTCCTTCCAGTTTTTGACAGAAGAGTTGATGATCCAATAAGTGATCGCTGAGAATTAGTACGGAGGTTGTTCAAGCTATGTGAACCATCAGAAAACTGCCACTCTTTTACTACAATCTTCACCTTTAACTAAAAAATGGATTAAAGAGTTAACACGAATAAAACTTTCATTTACTATAACAATTTTATTGTGATTCAGAAATGTAAAACAAATTTCATTTTAAGTGCAACAATGTAGTTGTAAGGACATTTTGATGGTAGCTCTTTCATGAAGAAGTCAATGAGATAATACGAACTTGATACAATAAACCCAATCAACATAAGATGAAAAGAAAGCTAAATCAACAGCAAGTTCTACTCCATAAGAACAGTCAATATGAAACTTTACCCCTCCGTGCATTTAAATGATCTGGACTAATGATAATTGCGAGATACAAACAATTCGTGAGCTTTTTAACCTAATTAGGTTGAACTTTTAATAAATTGGTAATTGACATGATACCAGAGTCTCTATAACCAAGGAGTTTAATCATGTTGTTTAAATGTGATTACATAAATAATATAGAAGAGTTAAGTCATTCAATCAGATTAATTTTCTTAGTACTTAAACAGCAAATAGATATTTTAATTAGGAAAGAAGAATGGCTCTGTACGCTTTGGCTAGATGAAAATCAAACACTGCTAATGTAATATAACCAAATTGAGTCTATCATAAAGCAAAGAGTTTGACAGAAGACAAGGAACTAATTATTACACGGGTCATGAATATTGTACCTCTGCTGAGTTGGTACCCTCAAATGGGACAACCATTTCAACTTCATCTCCACAAAACTTCGCATGTTTTGCTATTGCACTAGAATCAGGTCCTATTGCCCACATTATTGTTGAATCATCTTCAACATGCCTCATCTTAAAGACCAAAAAAAAGTTAGCCTAGAATTGTAGATGATAAGTAGTTTCCACAGAGATTAAAGAAAATGCTAGTAATAAATAAATATATAATTAATATACGGCTACCTCAAAAGCGAGCATATAAGACAGTACCTTGATTTCACAACTTGCTAGGTGGTCACACTTTACACCGCTGGAAGGACGCTCATAAAGATTGAAGCGAACAATGCCTGTATTATCATGTAAAACCATATTAAATGTAGTATCCCACGTTGGATTTGAACCATGACTCAGACCCGTCCTCCTTGTCAATTCCTCCACTTCTACCTCTACAAATGTCTGTAGGTCCTTGTCATCCAGGTTGCTTTCTGAACATCCATTGACTGTGCTATTTTGTTGCCTCAAAGATGGGCTACTCTTGAAGCAACTCCAAGAAAGTTTGTCTGCTGAAATCACTGACACGTATATAACGCCTCCAACAGCAGTTTTCCCCAAATTAACCGCAGGCAAACTGAAACAACGACGTCGAGGTTCCACCATGGTTTTAACCAACGTATCGGTAAAAAGTTTATCCTGTATAGAGTTAGAAAAGGAAACTTAAATTCTCCAAGAATGTTCAGAAGAAACTTAGCATGTGACGCAAACCATGAGATTTCATTTCCTAATCATAGCTATAGAAATGACAGATATAATAGGCTTTTACTAAACATTTTCACAAATTAGATTCTCTGGAACACACCAGCCATGGAGAAACCCCAGGCAACTCAGTGGCTGATTGGCTTGCTCCGCTTCCAAAGGCAATTCCTATTCTCACTTCAGGTGTGGAGGAAAATGAATACAAAAGTGCCTTTCCATCTAGAATTGGAGTCACCAAAAGCTGCCAAAAAATGTGATTATTAGACTACGAAAAGAAAAGTGACCAATTCTAACCTCGTAATTCGCTTTGACATCCGCTGCTTAATTTTCTACAGCTTTTTTCGTTTCATTACAGAGAAGCGTAAATCCAATAGGAAGCTATTTTTACATACCTCACCCTTTATATGAAGATTGTTAATCACAATTCTGGCTGTTCCAACGGAAAGCTTAGCAAGCATCAAAATGCTCATCTCGCTTGTGTCCCAATCAAAACTCAATTTCAGGACTCGCTGTCAAAATCAAATACCAACAGAATTCCGCATTGAAATCTCACATGTGGGCACACATCGACATTTATAGTCATAGTGCAGCAGGAATCGTAAACTGGAACTTAAATCAACATAACAAGTGCAATAGAAAATAGGGATTTCACATATAGTTACTTAGTTGGCCTTTTTCTCTGCCGCATTTTTAAAGATTTATATTGTCAACTTCTTAGACAATCTGATGTGTCGTAAGAAGGGAGGTTCCATGTTAAACATGAAAACAAGGTTCAAAGTCCTAGTACTATGATAATTTCATATTTTTCTTGTACATAAGTTGAGCATATTAGAGACCACACAACAGAAGCAGTTCAACAAGAAGACTACCAAGAATAACAAAGATTGTAGTGAAAGTAGTGTTGGTGATCCAAGGAGTAAAATAATAAGAACAGTAAAAAGGATATTTCCAGGAATCTATTTTAATTAAATTGTGAAAAAGCTGTATAGGAGTGATATCTGAAATCTGATGCAAACTGAAACCTGATCACCCGATGTTGACCATCGCATCCCTTGAAGACCCAAACTTGGAGGGCATGATCCAAGTGAAAACTCTTGCACCTCAACTTTTTCCTGAAGGAAGGATTATTTTAGTTTAGTGCACATCTTCCAAGTTGAAACTCTTCTATAGATGAAAATGATTGTTACTTACTATAAATCTTGGTTTTCGGAGCTTTAAGCGTTTCTGAAACACAAAAGAAAGACAAAAGTCAATAAATTAATTCCAAGACAACAGTAATATTGCAGATCTCCAATACAGTACTCTGTAAGCATAATTGCAGATCTTATGGTGCAGATTCCAATGCAATAGACTTCTATAGGCATAATTACAGATCTTAAGGATAATAAAGCAATTTACTCATATGCCAAAAAATAAAAATGAAGCAGAATATAATCATCTAAGTGATGGAAGAAAACATATGCAGTCCTATCTAAATGTGGGAAAGCGAATCATAAAATTTAAATGTTGAATAAAAATGTAATTACACCAATGCATTAATTGGGAGGTGAGGAAATTTTACTTCAACTATGGCTGATAACCTTCTTGAGAACTTGGGGTTAAAATAGTTAGACCATACTTGTGTCAGCAGCAGATTCAACCAGTCGCAGTGTTCCAATGGTGTCACTGGCTACAAGTACAGAAAGTTGAAGTAAGCTTCAAGAAGCTCATTGAGAATGTGAAAGGGAGAATTGGAATGAAGAAGTTACCGAGGTTTTGAGTAGGATCCGATTCCATTTCTTATTCAAGTCTTCCTCCAGTAGTTTGCGCTGATACTTCCCATACTGCGAATAAATGAAGTATTGTATTGCTACCGTAACAGCAAAGGAGAACATGGCATTGATGTGTGGCAAGGAATATTCTTTCTCGAGATAACCACAGAACTAAGACTAATTGCTTCAATGACTCTTCAAATTCAACAAAGCCCCTACGCTTAGTATAGTTTACGCGGTAATATAACGTTAACTGCTACAATCTACTGATCTTCTTGTTAACTCGTTGATTTGGTATAATTTTTGTACTTTTCTTGTAGACAATTACACAGTGAAATACTAAACGTGAATAACTCTTTTGAGAAGAATTCGAACAATTGTGAGTGACTGGCTACTTCTACTAAACTCAACCCCCATTTGTACTTGATCTAATTTTAAATTAGCTTTGAAAGACTTGGATTAACACCTCAAAGGGAATAACTGAGACACATTGCTACAAGGAAAAAAACATTTATGAAATTCAAAGCAATGATTGAAAAGGGTGAAAAAAGAGAGAGAAGAATCGCGTACTTGCATAGATGCCCATAGAGCAAGAGCAAGGGAAAACCAATTGGAGAAAGAAAATAGCCATCTGTGAATAGCCCAAGCAATGAAAATGAGAGGAAGGAGGAGTGAAACCCAGCCCGTCTTCTCTTTCACCTTCACCACATGGTTTAACAAGTCCACTGCAGCCTCTTCAAGGTGAATAGGATTGAACCTTTTCTTACTACCGGTACTACTCATGGCAGTGAGGGAAATAAAACCAACTTTCTGTTTTCGTGAAGATGATCTTAGCAGCTATGTATGGTAGTTCTGGGAAAACTATGATGGGAAGAGGGTAACAAGAAATGAAAGAAAAGAAAAGGTAAGAGAGCATAGCAAGAAATGCATATCCCTGGAAGATGAGGAATGGAACATTTGGGAGAAAATGGAGGCATATGAGAAAACTAACAAAATGGAACTAGCACTTTATAGAAGAGAACAGTGAATATGAAAACAAAGTCAATCTCAATTCTCACAACAAAGTCACAACACAATAAAAATCTTGACCATTCTTGACCTTTTTGCAAGATAATATGTGGTTAGGAGATGTTATACAACACTCATTTATATAAATCAAAATGTTATTTATTTAATCAATTTTTATTGTTTGCCATCTACATATATGTAAATTTTATTAACAGTTATATATTATATGAAATCTTACTTTTAATTCTTTTCCAACACAATATTTATATTTCCTTCATATTTATATATATATATATATATATATAAAGCACTGCAATATAATAATGCAGACAAAAGCATGTGACATAAATGCGAATGATATCTCAACCTAACTATCCAACTTACGTGATTATATGAAAAAAGAAAAAAAAAAAAAAAAATATATATATATATATATATATATATATAAAAGTCACTTCAACTCTAATATTCAATGTAAATAAATAAATAAAAAACAACCTCTAAAGTTTGAAAGCAGAGATATTATTTCCAAATAAGAAGGTCGAGATATATGAAGCAATTTATCTTCCATTAAGAATAATGGATGAGGTAATAATTTTTTTAATTATGATATTTTGAAAAAAATAATAAAAAAAATTGTTTTTAACATATATTATTTTTTTAAATTATATTAAATATTTTTCATCCATTAAAATATTATCACTATATATTATCAAAAATTTATCAACAAAATTTTATGTTAAAAAATAATTTTCCCTTTATTTTATCTTACATGAAGAGAAAAACCAATCATCTTGATCAGCTTGTCAATACCTAAAAACTGTTTTCATTTGTTTAATCTAGAAACCAACTCAAGTCACGTCACATTAAATGACAAGTATCAGCATTCATCTGAATGTTTCTTTTTACCTCTTCTAAATTAAACATTTTAAACTTATAATTTTATAGCTTATGTAAAGAGGATAAATACATTTTTTTTGTAATTAAATAAAAATATTTAATAACACAATTTTTACAAATAATTATTATATTTAAATACATATGAGAAATATTTGTTTAATATGCAGGTCACCCTCAACAAATAATATTAAATATTTTAAAATATAATAATATTATTTATAATATCTATATTAGTTATCTTCATTTAGTTATACTTAATAATAATATGTTTTTACATTATTTGTAATAGAATTGATATGAAGTTAAATAAGTGAAAACCACATATGTTCCGATAGAGATTATGGAAATTCTATCATGTTCAAAATCAAATTTTTATATGTAAAATTAGGAATTAATTAGAACTTTATATGAAGATCAGAAAATACATATAATTATTTACATTATTATATACTACAAAAATTGGATCGGACCATTTTTGTAATTCAGTTTAAAAAACCTAAATCTACATAACTATAGTTCAGTTAATTTTTGAACTGTAAAACGCTACAATCATATTTTTAAACACTTCAATCAATGTCAATGGTTCTTTTTTAATTTGTGTGACTAATGTATAAGATGATTTTTATTTCGTAATGTGAATTTATTTTTTTATGTTCGTGTTATAGATTTTGCTAAACAGTATATTGTTTGTTATTTATTTTTTTATGATGATTTTATTTTTATTACTTTTTGTCTTAATATACCAATGTTAAAATTAATTATGATAAGGTTTAATCCAAAATTTAATATATCATATAATTTAATTGTGATGTATATTAGATTTTTATTATATGATATTTACCATTTTTTATTTTATAATCTTTGGATGCATTAAATTTGTGATTATTTATTGAAATTGGATTACAGGTACTAAAATAATTGTTAAGGTAGAACTATGTCATATATATTCTAAATAAATGGCATTTTGTTTCGTAATTAAACTTTTAAGTTACTTTAATGTGATGGAAAATTTTCAAGTTGTAAATATTTTCTATGATTGATAAAAAAAATCATTGAAACCGAATAATATGATTGATTGTAACATTTTGCATACTAAAAAATTTTAAATAATGTAAAATACTGACAACAGTCCAATTTTATAATGAAAAGTATGATTATATCGTTTTACAATTCTTAGAGTTAACTGAACTGTAACTATATAATTTCAATTTTTTTTAATTAAATTCAAAATGGTTCAATTCACTTTTTGTAAAAAAAAGTTCAATTTTATTTAGTATATAATAATATAAATAATGTATAATTCAGTATAATTTCATAAATTATGTCCGGTCCTACATATTCCATGTATCAAATTGGAAACATGAAAACAAGCATTACACCAAAAGAGTATTTTACTGCAACTTTTAATCAATATGAAAACAATTACGCACAAAACTATTGATAATGCGAGTTTATCTTTGATTAATAATTAATAAATATTAGAAACAGGATTCCAAAATAGATAGTTTATGTACAAAATAGAACTGTGAACAAAATTTATTTTTAACAAATAACATGTGAGAAGTTGGAGTTTTAGTTCTCGAAATAATGAAAATTTTAGTTTAGTTTCAAAAAAACCAATTGTAATTCATTATTAAATTAACTTTTAAAAATGTTTTTTAACAGCAAAATAGTCTTACAAAACTTAAGCTTTTCTACTCATCTAAATAACGAAAAAATTTATTATTTGTTAAGTTGATGCATTTAGATAAATTTAGGGTTAGTTGAACATTCATACGAATAACTAAAATTTATACTGAATATTTAAATATATAAGATATATTTAAGTTTATAATAAATCATTTATGTCGTGTATATTTTGATTTATTTATATTTTTAAGACATATTAAATTAAATACAATCAAATCTTAAATTTAAGATAAGAAATAGAAAAATTGAACTAAATGTTCGATTAAATTACAACTAGGAGAATTTAAGAATTGGTACGAGAACGAGTTTTGTTATATCGTGTTTATTTTTTAAAGAAAAAATTATTTTACATATTTGTTGTCATATTTAATATTTATAAGATTTATATTTTATTTTTATTTTGATAGATAATGGTTATATTCGTATTCATATTATTTTATTTTCTATTTTAATATCAAATTATTTGTTTTTATAAAAAATAAAAAAATTATAACAAATAAAATCTAATATTATCAAATATTCAATATTTTATTCGTCTCTAGTATAAAAAATTTAAAAATAATTTTTAATTACATACATTATAAATTATAATACTAAAAAATTTTATGACAATAAAAAAATTATTAATTTTACAAATGTTAATGAAATAAAAGTTGACAAAATTAAAAAGAAAATCTTAAAAAATTATAAAACAAATATTGAAGTTTAAAAATATTTTAATGTTTATTATTTTTTTTTCTAAATTTTAATGAAATCTCGTTTTTAAGTACTAATCAAAATTATGAACAAAGATATATAATTAAAGGTATTAAAAAGAAGTAAAAATTATTAAATGTGTTTTTAAAAACAAATTGATATGTTATTAAGATAAATTGCAAAAAAAAAAAAAACAAAAATATAACTAAGTTCAAACGTTTGAAGTCCAACCCGAAAATTTGAGTTTGGACCAGGAGACAAATAATGTATAAAAGTCAAGTTAAGTGTCATGATTTTGGGTCGACTTGACCCAAGAAGTTGAGAAAACAAGTAATGGAAAAATTTGAGCTCACAAATTGGGTCCAAGTATTTAATAAGTGTTTTTGATTTATTATTTCTCTATAAAGTATGAGATATTGTAATAAACGAGGAAAAATATATCATTTTATCTTTACGAAGTTAGAAAAATATGATTTAAATTCCTTAAAGTTTTAAATAGGAAGACACACTAGACATTTAATTTATCTAACTTAATAATATTAACTTTGAATCATATTATTCATTGTGTTTTTTTTGTTTAAAACCAACTTTAGAGTAGAACAAATGATATCAAAATATAACACAGTAACTTAACTAAAATAAAAGACGAACATAAAAGAAATAAAGTAGACCGCAATGTGTAATTTTAATAAAATAAAGAAAATTGTAATACTTTTTCTGGCTAAAGAAAAAATAATCACTCTCTCTTGCAAAAAAGAAAAGGAGAATTTAAATAAAAAAAATTACAATACTTTTTTTTTTCTAGAGAAAAAATAACCACACTCTTAAAAGTAGAAAAAAAAAATAAATACCAAAGAATTTAAATAAAAAACTATTTTTTTTCTCTTAAAATTTTTCTCCATCACTAAGACAATATAAACAAAGAAACAATTTTTTTTCTAAGTATACAGTGGAAAACACCCTAAATAGAAAAAAAAATAGTGTCATTTTTTATTTTATTTTATTTTTAAAATTTGGAACACTAGACTATTAGATGATTATTTAAGTTGTTGCAATAACGACAAGTGATATGTTTATCACATTATTTGGATCTAAAATAAAATAAGAGCAATTGTGCCAAATATGTTTAGAAAGGAAATAAAAGATCAAATAATAATGAGGAAAAATGAACTATACCTAAATTATAACACGATGGTAAGAGAGTGGGACAAAATGAAAAGGTAGAAAAGATTAAGCAATTACCTTTAAAGGTATTTTGGAACACATAGATGTTGGAAATTCAAATATAAGTCTAAATTTCACATTGAGTAAAAATGAAAAACTTAAGTATTATATATATATATATATATATATATATATCTATATATATATATATATATATATATATATATATATATATATATATATATATAAGGATGAAGATCTATAAACTTAGAGACTTAACGTTAGTGATGTACATGTCAAAACCTATCAAAGAAATTTTTAGAACATCTTCTTTTGTCTTTATGTCACCATCGACTAAAGGCCAGAAGGTTATGTATCAACGAAAGTATGAATTCTGATCTATAAAATTATAATACTTTTCCTAAAGAAAAAAAAAATCACTCTATTGAAAAAAAAAACAAGTGGAGGAGAATTTAAATAAAAAATATATAAATCTTTTTTTTTCTAAAGAAAAAATAACCACTTTTAAAAATAGAAAAAAAAACTAAAGAATTTGAATAAAAATTATTTTTTGTCTTTTATTTTTTTTTTCATTGATGAGTCAATATTTTTCTTTATTTCATTGTTTTTTTATGTCTATTTTAATGGTTGTTTAGTGATTAATTGTTTTTTGTTATTGTATTTTCATCAATTGGATTTCATTGGACCATTATTCTAAATTTTGAGTAATTTGACATTAATTTATATAATTTTTTAATAATAGTCGAGATATATTTATTTATTGAAAACAACTTAATTCCTAAATACTATATTTAAATGGTTTAATTTGGTTGGATATTCAATCATTCATCACTAAATCGGTATAAACAAATAAATAAATAGTGATATTATATTATTTGTATTTTCTAAGTATATAATAGAAGACATCATAAACAGAAAAAAAAAATGCCATTTTTTATTCTGTTTTATTTTTAAAATTTGGAATACCTCAATATATGATAATTATTCAAGGTGACAGAAGATCTAAAATACGAAAGATATAAGGAATGAAAAAAGCATAAAATATTAAATTATTAAACTTAAAAAGGTACATTTTATATTTACTCCTAGCAAAGTCTAACTAAATTATACTTTCAAACTTTTATTCATTTCTTTGGATTTTAATTTGTTCTTTCATATTTTTTTTAATTTAGTTTAATATTTTAAATAAATCAAAATTGCCCCTAGGTTAATTTAGAATAAACCTCATTAATAATTTAAACATTTTGAAAACTTGTATGAAAATTAATGAAAAGCGCATATCTTTACTTTTAATTTAAAAATTAACATTTGTCAGTTAAGAAAATATCACTTAATTTTTTAAATGATTTAATTATATTTTTGTTTTCTAAAATTTAGAATAATTCACATTTTAGTTTTAAGATTTTAAAATGTTGTTTAGTTTATTACAATTAAAGATAATGATTTTCGTATCTAAATACTAAATTTGAGGAACTAAATTTTATATTTTACTTAATTTTCAAAGATCTAAGTTTTTTCTTTTTTCAATTTGAAGAACACAAAAAAAAAACATTAAAATTTAAGAACCAACAATATAACTAAACGCTTCTTTAATGATAAAATCTGATTTTTCATTCACTTTAAAATATTTTCAAAGTATTAGTTTAACTCTATAAATATAATTGAAAGAGAGTTCATTTTATTCAACTTTTTTAATAAAGTTTTTGAATGACATTAAGTCTCCCTTAATCCCGATCCTAATCCATTTTGTTCTTACCTAATATTGATCTCCAAGGTGAATCCACATGCAAAACTCTCTATTAAGTAATATTGAATATGACTATTCAGTGAGAAATATATATATATATATATATATATATATATATATATATATATATATATATATATTAATGTTACTACCTTTGAATGATAATTAAGATATATTTATTTAAACAACAACCTAATAACAAAATAACAGTATGTCTTTCTGATATTACAAAGATTATTATTATTATAACGAACCCTTCATTATTGGGATATTAAATGATATTAGATCTGCTTTTAATTAAGACAAAATTGTAAAGATTAAAGTTTTTAAGACTCTTCATTTAAAATAAAAAGATCATATTCAAAAATAAGTTAGAACTAATTTTAGTTCATAAAATCAAATTGATATCTCTACATACAATTCAACATTATTATAGATAGTAATTCCTTGTTCAATTTGAATAGAATAAAAATTTAAGTAGTTATATTGTTAAACATTAGCTGAGGATGAGTTGTAACTGTGACAGATTTTTCTAAGTTTAATAAAATGATACTCTCTTTAATATTTCTATGCTTACTAACAAAAACATATTCAGTTTATTATATAATCTTTTCGCGCCACCACTTACTTGATAGAGAAGTTGATACGGAATTTAATTTCAATAATCGACAATAAACACGTTCTATTATTCATCCGAATATTTACGAGGTGATAAGTACCACGTTTTGAAAATAATAAACATATTTATTTTTATGGGTATTAGTAGAAAAAAGTATATTAAAATTAATGTAAAATGATTTATTAATATAAATTTGATGTTATAACTGAATTTAATAATTTGAAATAATTTTGTAAACCAATTAAACTTACAAAACCGTACTAATTAGTTTTAACGTGGTTAGCAGATCAAAACAGAGAAAAATGACGTCAACTATTGGTTAGTAATATCTGTCACCGATTAACAATTTATGGAAACAGAAAAAAAAATATAGAAAAACAAATTGTGACTAGATTAGAGTACGTGGACCCTTTTGCTGCGGTAAAAAAGACACATGCACCACATGTGGCATCTTGGTTCAACTTTTCCTCAACTAACACTTCATATATCTCCACGTGCACACTTTTTTTAAATTTGTTCTAAACTTAGCTGCAATAATTTAATAATTAATTAGAATAAGAAATTAAACTATATATATAGTTACCGCACTGTTGCATCCAAATTAATGTAACTATCCATGACTCCAAAGACCGGGAAGGCGCAAGGTGCCTTGAAAATCAACAAGGAATCTCAAACGATCAAGAAATCTTCAGTGAGCAAGGTACAGCACAAGGAACCAGTGATCATATACACGCAATCACCGAGGATTATTCAGACGCATCCGCGTCACTTCATGGAGCTCGTCCAGAAGCTCACCGGAATCTATCGCTCCGATATCGATGATACTGTCACCGGCGACGTCGACGCCTTTAAACCAGCTACACCACCGTTAAAGGGAGAGTCGGAGGAGAACGAGGCGTCCGCGTCGGTGTCGGCGTCCGTGATTACCGATGAAGAAGACAGTTGCAACAGCATGGGCGAGGTTAGGTCAAATTCGTCTAATTCCATGGAGCCTTATGTCGATAATTTTGCGGTGTTAGAATCCGATTTCTTCAGTACCAATTCCAATACATCATTGCTGCACTTCGCCGATTTTTTGTTATGAGGAGCTTCCGGCGTGTATGGATTCAGTGTGAGTATTAATAAGATTAATAAGATGTATATGGATTTGTTTGTATAAATTACTTTGAAATAATGACACAATAACAATGGTGGAGTTTTTTCTTTCTACAGATGCAGGATAACAAGAAATATCTTTTTCAAGAATAAATATCTTTCTTGGGAATAAAGTAACTCTTATTTACATATGTTATTTAATTTTTAATCTTGTTTTTTCTAGTTTTAATTTGAAGTTCTCTGCCGTAATGTTTATAAACTACAAAGTCAGGTGAAAAATAGAATAAACTAAATATAAAAAATGAGTATATATTCTCTTTTAATAAATGATACAAAAATTAAATAAAAAGATGATGGTAAAGGTCTATCTACCTGTATTTTATTTATTTTTTTACTATATTTTTATGATTTTTTTATATATAAAAAACCGAATCAGTGTTTAGTAATCCTTCTCACTTATCATTTTTTTTTTTAGATTTTGAAAACGTTAATCTGCTTACTGTAGATTTTCCCATTGGAATTTTATATTTGCTCCAACTCTGAGGCAACTATGGGTTTTACTTATTTTAATGGATTTTGTTTCTACATGATTATTCTACATTTTTTTTATTTGTAATTTTACTTTTTATATTAACTTTGAATTGTCCCTACCTACATCCCTATTTAAATATATTTTTTAATTAAATTTGGAATACCTATCAATTAAAATCTTTATCAACAAGTAAATTACTCCTTCATATTTCATCTTTCACCTCTCCTCCATTGTTAATAAATTTTTGCTTAATAATTTTGGAAAAAGTTTCAATACACTCAATAGTATCATATATCTTAGAAGGTAAGGTCAAGTGTAGTTTAATTACTTCCTTCACCCTCCAATATGTTTTTGAAGGACAAAATTATGACCTACTTCGAAAACATAATGGTTGTTCCTAATTATACCGCTAATCTTACTCAACAGTATCATATGTATCTTAGAAGTTAAGGTCAAGTACAGTTTAATTACTTCCTTCACCCTCCAATATGTTTTTTAAGGACAAAATTGTGACCTATCTCGAAAACTTAATGGTTGTTCCTAACTATACTGTTAGACTTGCGATCAGAACAAAACGAATTATACACAAGCTTAACAATTATATTGTTGAGTATAAGTTGAATAATTTTTTTTTTACTTATTAAGCTTAAATTAAGTAATTTTTGTAAATTATTGACCATAAACTTGATAATTTTTATGGAGTATTGAGCATAATTATAATAATTTTTTAAAAATTAATAAGTTTTTTAATGTTTTAATCATACGTTTGACAAATTTTTTAAACGAACATTTTTCAAGTATCATATATATATATATATATATATATATATATATATATATATAATATTATAATGGAATATTTTTTATTTTTATATTTGTTTTTAAAAATTTACTTTTTTATTTTTGTTTTTTAAAAAGTTAAAATAATTATTTTATCAATTTTATTATTTCTTTAAATTTAAATGTTTTTTTAATTTGGTCATTTTTATAAATTTAAACATTTTTTAATTACAAAATTATTTATAAAATCAATAAAAATTATTAATAATAAAATTATAAAAGGATTGATATTTAACTTCATAACTATAATAATCTTAATATTTCTAATATCATAAAAACAAAATAACACATGTTTATGCGTATGTGTTCTTACTAGATAATCATAAATTAACTAAGTTTCGTAATTGTTTTTGGAGTATTAAGCATAAGATTAACCATTGTTTTAAGCTTAAAAACTTATTTTGGTCTCTATTTTACAATAAACATTTTTATTTTTATTTTTTAATATTTCATCTTCCTCCACATCTCTATGACGAATAAATAGATTTTCTATTGCTTCTTCAAATTTCATCTTCCTCCATATCCGTATTTCACAATACAAAACTTTTATATTACTTTCCATATTTGATATGTTTCCATATAAATAATTTCTCTATTATTTAATTTTGTAAAACTTTTATCAAAATGATTCATCATTTTGTTAAAATAAAATAAAAATTAACGTAAATTATTTTCTTTAAATTAAAAAAAAAATCTAATACTTGAAAACATAATAAAATATAATAAGATGTCATTAAATTTTAAGATTCTTATTGAATCATACAAAAAAATTACTAATCATGCACAATTAATTAAAAGAAAATATTCTATGCATAAACAACAAAACATATTTAAGTATGGTTTAACTTAGTTTCTTTATTTATGCATTTTTTTTTTTTTACTTTTACAGCTCTTGAGGAGTTTATTTCATGGAAAGAAAGAGTCAACAAGCTGCTGCAAATTCTTCTCCAGAGAACAACTAAACCCCTGTTTGATCCATCTCTCATATGTACTCTAACAATAAATATTTTTTCTATTACTTTCCATATTTATTATTTCTCAATATATGTATGAATAAATAAACTTTTTATAATTTCACCTTTTTCCATATATTACTTTTCATGTTTATTATTTCTCAATATATGTATGAATAAATAAACTTTCTATAATTTCACCTTTTTCCATATATGTACCGAAATCAATTTTTTATTACATTTTCATATTTCATCTTCCTATATTTCTATAATTAAATTTTTGTTATCTCGTATTTAACTAATATTGAACTTCAAATATTTTTTTTTTCAATAAATAAAAACTAATATTTAAAATAATTGATTTAATAAATTAAAACCAACAGATACGCTTGATGAGCAAAATTTCAATTTGAAAAATCGTCACAAAAATAAAAATCATAATTTTGTTATTAAAAATGGATAAAAAATTAAAATCGTAAACACCAGTTATGGAATTTGTAACACAATAAAATTCTACATCCTCAATAGATAGTTAATGACCCTAGATATTCAGGTAATTACTTTACTTGCAGATGGGCCTAGCCCAAATGTTTGAAATGGACTTGTCTAGTTACTTTTCTTTCACATACGATGTTAGCATTTTAATATAGTTACCACATAATAGAACTCATTAATTTAATTGTTATTAAAAAAATAAATTAAAACTTATATAGTTTTTCAATCTGCAATTTTCATTCAATAATAAAATTTTATTTTAAAATAATTTACTCTCAGACCTTTAACTTAATATTATATTATGTCAAACATGAGATAATTTAAGCGGTCCTCTAATTAAATGGTAAACTAATAGTGTATACAACAAATTGCAATCAGACTTATTAAACCGTTGATTTCATAAATTACCCAAATTCAATTTATCTTTTATCTTTCTATTAGTTATATAATCATGAGTTCTCAATAAATTAAATATAAATTTAACTATTTTCAATTGTCCTTAGATTTTAACATTCAGTGGCGTAAGTTTTACATGACAGAGCCATGACCTTCATTTTTTTTTTAAATTATATATTAAATTTTTAATATTTTTTGAAACTTTTAAATTATATGTATATAAATGAAAAATTAACAAAAATTAAATTATGATTTTTATTTTTTATTTTTTTAGATTTAATTATATTTTAAGTCGTTAATAAATTTGAAAACTTTCGATGAACTTCTTATACAACTTGTGTGCTATATTAAGTACTCACTAAATTTAATTTAACTAAATTTAATTTTTTTAATTGAGTCTCCGATATTAACTTTTTTTGTTAAAGGGGTGTTCTATTGAGTACTCAATCAATCTTATTTTTTCATTTGAGGCTCTATGGTAACTTTCTTTGTTAATGGGGATGATGTGATTGTTAAGGGAATGACATTATTATTATCTTACCATATCATAATTATATATTTTTAAATTAAAATATAAAAATATGAGATCATATGGTTGTAAAATTATAAATTATATTATAGAATTATAAAATTTTAAAATAATAAAATAACATGACAATATAACAATCACGTCACTCAATAAATCGCAAAAAATTATCAGGATTCAATTAAAATTTTCTAAACTTAACATAGACTTAAAACATAATTAAGTCTTCCTTTAGTGGAACACAATTTTAATAAATAGTAAAATATAAAATCAAATATAATAAAGAATAAAAATATCTATTAAGATTTTGTTTTATATTGTCTCTTGAGTTTTTCACATATTATACATATGTCTCAGTTTCACATATTTTCTTTCTTTTTTGTTTTTAAGAAAAACAAACTCCATAGTTTTGTTGTCATTTCATATGTTCACTTCAATTTTTGAAGAAAACAAATTATTTTTTGTTTCACTTGCTAGTGAAATATTAATTTAATATAGTTAATATTATTATTTTTATCTCATGAGCTTTTGTATGTTAATTTTTTATTAATATAAAAAAAATATTGTACTATGTATTTTTTTTCATAACCAATTTTCAATTTTGACTTGATTAGCGTAATTTTTTTTATTAGGTATATCTTTGAATTTTTCATTAACTTAAAATAAACTAATTTTGAATTTCAAAATTAAAAGAAGAATAGGTCAGTTAATTGATGAAGAATAGAATATTTGTTGTTTAAAAGTAATAAAAGGAAAACTACTTAGGAAGGTGAAAATAAAAACAAATTCAAATTTTGTACATAAACTAAAACATCATACTAATAGTCCAATTGTCCAATTAGAAGAGTCATTTTCTTAAGATTTAAAAAATTACAGGTAGTGGATAAATTTGATATCAATTTTTTGGAACATTATATAAGTATTCAAATATGCAAATATCCAATAAGTAAAGAAAATGAAATTAGGATAGTGTATTTAAAATAGTGTTCATATCAAAAACAAATTTATACATTTTGAGTATTTTAATTTGACTCTCCCAAAATTATTAGTCAAGATCTGCCACTATTTTTATTCACATATTTATCACTCCCTTCATTCACTTATTAAAAACTCAATTCTCTTTTAATTTTATATATATATATATATATATATATATATATATATATATATATTAGATGAACCAAATAATGGCATGTCATTCATGTAATAAATATACAACAACGAGACCAAAGTAAAAAGATATATGTAAAATGAAAATAATTAAAAAAAATTTTAATAATTATATAAAATAACACTAAATCAAGAATACAATAAATTAAGTATGTTTTAAGTTTGTCATGCAGTATTTTAACATTAGTTACATGTCAAAATCTAATGTTGTCACATGTCAATTTTTTATTTTGAAATTTATCTGATTTTGATATGTGACATTTTTAAAATAGAAAATGATATTGATTTCGCAATTGAAGTTTAGGACAAAACCTGTAATAAAAGGATTTGATGTTAGTTGTATTTTGAAAGAAATTATCAGCATTGATTCAATATAAGTGGAAGGGTTTTGATGTGTGAAAATGTTACGGTGTGATATAAAATTACTACGATCAAACCTTAAATATTTATTTGATCATAATTTTTATTTTGTTTTTTCATGGTCCTAATATATATATATATATATTTTTTTTTAATTTTAGTCATAATATTTATTTATTTTGTTCAATTTTATTTTAATCGTCAATGTCGTTTAAATAACAATAAATGGTAACTATTATTTTTTATATATATATTTTTTAATTATAGACTATATCAACGATCCTACCAACGACGCCTTTAAACAGGTTACACCACCGTTACCGTTAAAGAGAGAGTTGGAGGAGAACGAGGGCGTCGGCATCGGTGATCACAGAGGAATAAAACAGTTGTAACAGCATGGGCGAGGTTAAATCCAATTCGTCCAATTCTTCGAATCCGATTTTTTCAATACCAATTCCAATGCATCACAGCGTGTATGGATCCATTATGAGTATTAATAACTGTACAGTCCTGGTTGTCCAAGGCCCGACCCGATTCATGAAAGACTAGGGGCCTAGCTGATATTTTATATATAAGATATTTTGGATCAGTCTGTTGAGATTTTGTGTAACTATTTCTCCTATAAATAAGAGATTAACCCTCAAGATTAGGGGATAGAAGCTGAGCTCAGTATATTCTTTATTTTACGTTAAATTAGAGAAATTCTTAAAAAATTTGTCTTCGGTACAAAATATTTAATTTTTTGACTGGAACAGCGCCCACCGTGAGACCTCGGTAAAACAGATTCCCAGGCCTATCAGCAGAAAAAAACGACCACACGATGGCGAGAAAACCCTGATCTCGCATCACGATCCTGACTCATCTCTTCTCTTATGCCACCAAAACGGTTCTCTCATAGCCAAAAAACCTAACTCTCCTCCTTCGTCGTAAGTGTCTCGAAAATCGAATCCGAATTCGACCACAGCGACACCGCTGTCACACGCATTAATAGCGGGAGTTTCGGCTGCAACCCTGCCTCCATCAACACGCAACACCGCTGGCACCTCCGGTACCTCCGCCAACGGCCACTTCTATCTCGATGACCTCATCAACACCTACCACGTTGATGAGATCTCCATTGTTAGGGCAGAAGTTAATGAAGGTTCAAAACCTTAAACCCCTCACCGAAAATGGGAAGCGGCAAAACCGTCTTCTCTTTGATGAATCAACACTGCATGCTCTCTACCTACCGTCGACGGCGTCGGCGTGCCGTCCTTTCCGAGCGCATCATAGACATAACCACCCCACTAGGTGAACGTGGATGTTGATGTTGGAGAAGTACTAAAGCGTGAGGTAGTCGTGGCCTGTGACGCAGATGTTCCTAGACTTGCAGTTGTTCAACTTCAAACGTGAACAACTGGTAGTTTTCGTCAGTTTCAACCGCACGTCTCACTGGCATACGGTGTACGAAGGAAAAACACACCTCGTTAAGCGCGCAGTGGAAGTGCTGAATCAGCGCCTCCACCAAGTCGTTTCCCTCGAAGCAGTTGTTAACCATTTTCATCCTCCGCAACCTGTCCTGAATCGGCAACCTCAGCCGCAGAACCCTAACCACTCCAACCATCTCGTCCTCGCGATCCTCCTCCGCGCAGTCAAACCCGTACG
>Ga0214543_1000249_pt1 | contig 83304 bp, 32 predicted proteins | sample CNSS2metaG_FD_160094 | JGI IMG/M metagenome (GOLD analysis project Ga0214543, IMG submission 160094) | Root nodule microbial communities from cowpea collected in UCLA plant growth center, Los Angeles, California, USA - CNSS2 | ecosystem: Host-associated > Plants > Roots > Nodule | place: USA... | reverse complement strand
ATATATATATATATATTATAAGATTATATAATAATCGTCTGATAACTAATATATAATAAATCTAACAAATAATAAAAATTTTATTATAGATTTTAGATAACTTTAATATCATTTTAGAAAAAGTGGAACTTTAAGTCTAATTTAATTTTATAAAATTAATTTATAAGATGAAATTTGATCTGTTATAAATTTACTATATCTGCGATCTATACGAGATTTTTAACATTTATCAAATTATAAATAAAATCATTTTCTCTCCATCATTCGTCAAAATTTGTAGGAAATGCAGTTGATATTAGCACCAAACTCTTCATATTGATTTTTTTTGTTGCTTGGATTAATTTATGAAATATGAAATCCAAATTATGAAATAAAAGCATTGATAAACGAAGTTACAAGATTTTCTTGTGATAAGATAAGCCTATTTTATTCTCACCCAATTTCACATGGGATCATGCACATTCATGAGAAGAAAAAAAAAAGTCAAAGCAAAATGAAACAAAAAAAAAGAAAAAAGAGAGTATAAGATTAGATGCTCTGTCTTCCACTTATGATTCATTATTCTTTTGTTGGTGCATCCCTTTCATGGTAGCATTATCTTGAACCGTTAAATGATTTTCCCTTCATGTTTCAATTCTAACAACTTAAACCTAAATCTGATTCAAAGCAAAAACTAAGTCTCAGGTAAATTATGTTAATCACTAACCCTAAGCAATTATAAGTTCTAATAGTAGATGTACTCTCTAACCCTAACCCTAGCAATCACCATCTACATAGTTGGTGATTAGTTGTGAAAAGCTTTCTACTACACAAATGTGGACCCTAACTTACCCTTTTTTTTTCTTCCTTGTAACCATCAACAACATTTTCTTCACCATAATAATATTTATTCTTCATCTCAACCACATTCGATCCATATAATTCAACTCCAAGATAAAAAAATAAGAAAAAAAATACATGCCATTTTTCTAAGTTTATAATTAAATAACGACTTAATTAAATGTCATGTCTTTTATAAATTTGAATACTTTTAATTGAGTCTCTATTAAATTTATGTAGTCTATTAAATACTCAAATTTTTATTTTTCTATTGAGGTCGTGTTATTTAATTTTTTGGTTAAGTGAACGAGTTGTTGTTCACTACTAAAAATTTTTATATTACATGAGAATTTTCTTGCAAATTTATTAAAATTATTTGTAATAAAATATTTTTTCCTACTATTTTTTTAATAATTTTAATTGACAGGTAATTTTTTCGTGAGTAATTATTTTCTACAAAATTAAAAAATTCAGAAGTATTTCTTACAAAATTTGTTGCGAAAATTGTTTTATACAAAATATTTTGCAAAAAAAAAATTGACAGCAATTTCCTACAAATTTTTTTCATAACAAAATTTATAAGTATTTCTTAAAAAAAACTTCAAAATAAAATTAGCAGGAAATATGATTTTTTTTAGTAGTGATTATTTTATTCTACCGTCTTATTTTTATAATCAATATAAAACAATGAATGATTTTTATTGTTTAATACTAATTTATATTAACAATAAAACATCACATAAGATTAGATAGAAGGGAATGAAGGAAAATATCGTAGATTTGATCTCATGCTAAATTTTTTTCGAGAAATAAAATTTGTTTGATGAGATTTAAAATGTTGGAGAGTGAGAGATTGTTTTGAATTTAGCTTATTCGGATAACAGAAACTAATATTTGTTGATAAAAGAAAAAAAATAATAAAACATCACATCTTTTAACACATGAAGATAAGTAAATAGATCACATAACAATATAAAATTTTTGAATTTTCAATAGACAAAAAACATTTAATATAAACTTAATTAAAATATTTAAATTTATGAGAGATTTAAAAGTTAATTAAATCTAAATAAATTAGGATGTACTTGTGCTTAGTTCATTGTTGGTAACCTAATTATTTGATACATTGTACACCACGTTGCACACATTAATTCATGGTGAACTAATTTTGTTAGCAACAATTCCTACGAAGCAGTTGGCAATGTGGACATTTTTTTTAAAGATTATGTGTGTTGTGTTTTTTTCTTTTTTCTTTTTTTTTTCTATATCTGCATTGTTGACTTTTGAAAGGATGAATTAATGAAGTACATGTTAGTCTAAATCTAAACATCGTGGTACTTTTTTAAATTTAATTTATAAACAGCTGAGTTATTTAAAAATTAAAAGCATAGCTGGACAGATAGAAACATAAAAATGGATCCAAAGGGTCAACAAAAAAGTAATTAAAAGATTAAATCTGAATTGACATTATTTAATTTGATCGAATACAATCTGAACTTGACTTCTTTATAAAAATACTGAAAAACAATATTTTATTAAAAATAGTCAGTTAGTTGTTTTAATAAAATTTAGGTAAATCAATAAATATTTTGTACTAATAATTTAATGAATTATCTATATATTGAATAAAAAAAAAGGAATATTAGAATCGGAAAGTTGCACCAAAATCATTATACGTTGAAATAGCCCATACTTTTTTCTTTTTGGGTTAAAAAAGTGGAACATAACAAAATGAAGTAAAACATTACATTGTTATAATTTGTATTTTGTTCAAGATATAATAAAATAAAAATGAACCTTATAAAATGTATTTTTTTGTTAATTTCTCAAATGATCAAATCAAAAGTGATATTTGATTTTATTATAAAATATCTCTCAATAAGGATAAAACTATTTATTACTTGTTATACTACTTTATCGGTTTACAATTATCAAACAATCAAACATAAACGAAAAGATAATTTGTAGATTAATTAAATTTCACATAATTTTACTTAGCCAGCATTAAACCTCAACTTGGTTTGGCAACTGTCTTGTATTTTACTTCTCTTTGGTTTGGAAAATTTTTAAGGCAATAGTAAGTTTTTTAAAAAATTAATTAAATATATGAATGTAAATTTGCCATGTAATTTTATAATTATTCGTTTTTTTCATATAAATAAATTATATAAGAATGATAATAATAAAATTAAGGATTAAATATGTTTTTTGTCCTTAATTTTTAATGAAAATTGGAATTAGTCTCTCTTTAAAATTTTGACCCAATTTGGTCCCTCAACTTTAAAATTGCGTAAATTTAGTCATTTTAACTAACTTTGGTTAAGTTTATTTGACGTTTCAAATGCATCTCATGATAGTTTCTTAGCTAACGTTTAAGCGAAAATATGTTAAACTGTGTAAACAACTCAAATGTCATCATGAAATGCGTTTAAAACATTAAATAAACTTAACAAAATTTGTTTGAGATGACTAAATCCACACAATTCTAAAGTTAAAGAACTAAACTAGATCAAAATTTTGAAAATGAACGAATTTCAATTTTCACTGAAAAGGGACGAATTTCAATTTTCACTTCTTCACTTAAAGTGAATGAACAAAAACATATTTAACCGTAAAATTAAGTCAAAATTTTGTCTTGTAAGGCTTTATCCATTCCCCCTTTCCTCTATAATATTCTCTGAGTTTTGTCTCTTAGTTAAACAAAGTGTAAACATGTACACAAATATAATAACCAAACATTATAATTAAACAACTCCTTTAACATTTAATTTGTTTTGGGAATCTTTTACTTAAACGCATCACGCTCAAGTAATCATTGAGGTATGAAAGTGATTGTAAATTTGAAAATGAATAACAAGGGATTATTTTACAATTTCTTTAATCCTTGTAATTTTATTAAATTATCCTGAAACAGAAAAAAAGAAGAAGAAGTCTTTGTACCCAATTCTTTCCTACATCCTTAGCTTTCAAACCAGGCAAAGAATAAAATTTCTCAATCATGTGAAATATTGAATTAATTTCTTCACGTCTCTTTAAAAGACAAGGGGGACATAAGAAAATATGAGAACGAAAGTACGTGACTGTACTTATCAAAAATCAGAAGAAGACCAACATATCAAAAACTAGAAGAGAGCAACAAAACAATGAAGAAAAAAAAAAACGAAGATGAGAATGCCACATAAACATGGTAAGAGGATGAGTTTGCCACATAAAACTTTTGTGGCATTGTATCATAATTCTTAGCATTTTCAGCTTTCAATCACCATCACTGGCCATTGGATCTAGTAGGGCCTAATGTCTAATTAATCCAACACAATAGTGTTGCAAAAAAATGTGTGGGTGTAAAAGTGCATTAGTGGGACACATACCAACACCATTTCTTATCTCTCATGAACTCAATTATTGCCTTCTTACTACAAAGTTACAAACCATGTCTTTCACTTTTTTTGGAAATTTCAGATCGACTAGAGATAAAATCAATTTATAATATATAAGTGGGTGCAATCTTCACTTTATAAGCTGATTTTGTGAGGTTGAGTTAGGCTTAAAATCCACTTCTAACATGATATCAGAGTCAGGTTAGAAGCTATCCTAGAGAATTTTCTCGGACATTCTGCTTCATCCAATATCGGACCGCTAATGAACCACCTACTAATTTCTTGTCATATGCACGAGATGAATATACTTTGACTCTTCAATGATGTGAGATTATTATGTATACCAGAACATAAATTTCCTAATCGATATCTAAAGGAAATGGTGGTTCATTTCTTAATATAGAACTAAAAGAAAGAAATCATTTTTATTTTTTAAAAACACACCGATCTGTATAAAGAGGTGCAACACGAGGATCGTAAAAAGTATAAAAGTTTGATAAATGTTTATCACATAAACCTAATATCCGAGTATTTTGGATGAGATAACCACTTTTATTATAATAAGTTGAGAGAGATTGAGTAGTACACGGCATTTACATATAGTAAACATGGTGATGTTATAAAGATGCATCAAAGACATACAAAATTGATGACATTTTTTATTAACCGGAAACGTTGTTTAAAGGGAAGAGGGGTCAACAAGGATTTTCTTCTGTTGAAAAGTTTCCATCATGGGTTTCTCTTACCCTATAAGCTTTCTTTAAATATGTGCATGCATGCATTTTTTAATCTCTTTTTAAAATGTGCTGGTGCTTTGAATTTGTCTTCATTCATTTGGCTCACATTAATTTCAAAGAAAAGCACAATCTTCTCCCTTTCATTCAGCGGAGGGTAGTTATGATGATACACTATTTAGATTTTGAATGTATACTTAACTAAATAATGTTAATAATGTTAAAGTTTAATTAGTCGAATGATACTTACTTTCGTCTAAATGTATCAGTTTAAAGTGTCAATCGAGTCCCAACTTTTTAAAAAGTGACTCAATTAAGTTTCTTTCATATAAAAATTATTAACGTCGTTAACTTTATTCATGACTTTTATCAATAAATTTTACTATAAATATCAATACTTAATCTTGTAAGTCATTTTAAATGTCAATACCGTTAACGACATTAATAATTTTGTTCTAAAATGGACCTAATTGAGACATATTTTCAAAAATCAGAATTCAATTGACACCTTTTCAAAAGTGAGTATCAAACTGATACATCTAAATAAAACTGGTACGTTCCAACTACTTAAACTTAATGTTAAAATTTAAGTGAGAGTTAATGTATAGTAAAATGTTAAATTACATATGTGTAATAATAAAGAAAAATCCTAATTTTTTTAATATTAAATATTAAATTACTATTAGTTGTTATATGAGTAGAATAATAATCGATTTTGGTTTGGTTTATGATGAGCATCAAGGGTCCATGCCTCATAATGTGATGTCTCACCAGTTACCCTCGTTTTCCTTCATTTATGTAAGCTCATAGACTTTTACATGAATTCTGACCGAAAGAAAAAGACATTCACATCAATCCTAAAAAAGAAAAAAAAAAAAAAACTTAAAACATTTTCTATTCAAATTCTTGTGATCATACATTTAATGGTGACGCCATTATTTTATTGGAAGGATGCATCAGTCATTACTCTATGCATATGTGACCTTTACCTTATCCTTATTATTATTATTATGCTTTAATTTTAAAATCATTGCACTAATCTGGGGTTGTTAACTAATTAATTGAACTGCACCTAACTTGTTTGTCATTTTTTTCAGAAAAAACATATGTAGCAGAAAATAATGATTTTTCCATATTATTTTACGTCATTAAAAGTTATTTCTAGATGATTTAAATGAGTCAAAATTTCATATTGGATAAAAATAAAAAAATTGGACATCATTTAAAAAAAATAGGTTTAATATGTTTTTAGTTCTTTAACTTTTAGTAAATTTTGGAATTAGTCCCTTTTCGAAATTTTATACTAATTTAGTCATTTATTTTTATAAATACGTGGATTTAGTCTTTCTTACCAAAATTTTTTAGGTTTATTTGACATTTTAAATGTATTTTATGATAACATTTGAGTTAACATTGAAGCGAAAATGTGTCAAACGGTATAAACAATTCAAATACTATCATGAAATGCGCTTGAAACGTCAGATAAAGTTAACAAAATTTGGTTAAAATGACTAAATTTACACATTTTTAAAGATGAAAGACTAAATTAGTCAAAAGTTTTGAAAAAGGACTAATTTCAAGTTAACATATTTAACAAAAATATATATATAAACTTGTTTTAAAATTTTGGATCGAAAATAATATCAATTTTTTACGTGAGTTGATTATTTTCTTATTATCCAACATCAAATGAACTTAGGCTTTGGCCACAGTCCACATGTCCACTTTTGGTTAAGGTTGTTTGAGACCAAACAATTTTGAAAGTGGTTAGAACCGGTTGTTGTTGTGGTGCACAAAGTTTTGGTTCAACTACCATTGCCTTGAAATAACAAGCTTTCCCTCTAAGATTTGAACCTCCAAAAGGCAAATTATTTGCTTATAGATAACTCAAAGTGCCCTATTTTGTTTATTCCAAGGGTCTCTTTTTGCCTATTTGAGATGGGGCCAATACCATGTGTTCTAAATTCTTAAAGTTTTGCATTGTTTCTTTAAATGTCCTTCCACTTTGGCTCACAAGACAATGCCACTGAACATCATGTGTGTCCAATGAACCAAACTAACCCAACATAAAAGATAACCTTGGCCTAAACAGAATTGGTCTAAAGGGCATTGTTGTTTATTGCAACAGATTTTATGCTCTGTTTTGGTGGGAAAGAGGGTCTGAAAATGCTATGTTACCTTGAATCATTGGACCACCTTCGCAATTCCAAATGCCACTCAACACTTTCTTTACCATTTTTTATGAAAAGGAAAAGAACCATTGCACTTTGGAGTAGATACCAAATATATATATATATATAGTTTTGGTTTTTTTTGGTTTTTGTCAATTCAGTCTGCACAAAATGCAGTGAGTGAGTTAATTAAGCTAATGATGGATTTTAAACAAACACAACACTAAAAGGGTGTATTAGATTGGAGGATGAGGATGAAGAAGTTGAGTCTTATCAATACTTGGACAAGTTCCTACTTCTATCACTGTTACTGCACAAAACAAAGACAAGCTTTGGTTTTATCCATTACAGTCAGCAAAGATATGTCATTAAGTATCAGAGCTTGTTTATATCATTCAATGATGTATGATAGGCCTATCAACTATATATGCCTAAAATAAATTTATTTTTCTCACTAAATCTTTGGTTTCTAAATGTTATTTATTGAGTTGTGAGTTTAAATTTAACCTGTTTTTGCATATCAAATTACAAGATAAAAGTTGCTCTTATTTATACACTCTAAATTAATTTTACTTGTAATCGATGTCCAATATTTTTAATTTAAATTAATGTAAATTTGACTTATTTAGACTTGAAATGAGATCTTTAACATGTCACGTCGAGACATATATATCTTAAGTATGAAACTAAATACTAATGATGATCTGGGGTACGATTCAACAAAAAATAAATCTTATTGGATTTTGTTAAAGTTAATACAGAATAAAAAATCAATTCAGTTATTCTTATTGTCACAAGAATCCTTAATGTGTTTTTTCATTTCAAATCTCACTTTATAAACTCTTTGATGATACATACCATAAAAAAGAACATATTTGATAATACAAAGTACAAAGTAAATATGAAATCTATAGAGTTTTTTGTTCATTACAAATTAGGTGCTATAACAAATTGTCATAAATTATATAAGAGTACAGTATCAAAATTAATGCAACCATTATAAATTGAATTTGGACACTTGTAAATTGATTGATAAATTAATCACATTTATACATTTATGAAAATAATTGACCATATAAATATCTCATATTATCTCACATAATATATATTTGATAAATTTCCGGTAACACAAGTGACTTTACTATGTAAATATAAACTTTATATTTAACAAAATGTTATAAGATTAATCTATAAAATAATATTTGCATTCACTTAAATAATATAATTCTGTCTTATCTCCGATCGAGATCATCTTTAACTAGCAGCAACCTTGCCTAGAACACTACGAACATATATCATTGATGAAGGAAAGAAACCAAATATGGTCTATTTCAGCAAAATTCTACTTCTAGAAACGATAATTGATAGAAAAAGTAGTTTGTTATAGAATGAAAGATTTTGTGTACTGCACATCACTTCAATCTATCCAAAAGTGTTTGAACAGGAAGAAGTAGACACCTTATCTTCACATGTGATGAGAATGGCACTCTACTTTTTATTTTTTTTTTATTTTTTTTTGTGCCGAAAGAAATGACACATATTTGATAATTGGATCATATCCATATTCCAAAAGGGTTGAGCAAGTTGCACGAGTGTCCTCGCACATACACCATGCCTCATCCAAATCAATAGCCATAACCATGCAAATTGCAATGCAACAACAACTTCAGAGTCTCTTTTTGACTTATTAATTCCTTATTATCCAATTGCCTTATCCATTCTTATGCATGCCATCAAAGTGTTCCTATGCCCATATATTAAAAAAAAATTATTTGCTAATTTTATTTTAAAATATTTTATCTATTTTCATTTTTTTATTTTAAAATCGTTTTGTTTAACACCCTAATCTATCTTTTTCTTTTTTTTTTTTTTTTTGTCTCGGGTGGGGAATCCTTTGATAAAAATAGATCACAGTGAATCAGGCACGTGCCAAGGAAAAAACCCTTAAAAAGTCCGTATCCTTTTTTTCTGCACCCCCGTTTTTACTAACTGCATCTTCTACTGACGGAAAAGACTAAGATAATCTTTCTCGTTGCATTATGCCACTGTTGCTATGCCATAGAAGAAGAATACGACAAACAGAGAGAGTCCCTTTAAGAAAAAGAAGAATTAAATATGTATTTTGTCCGATGAGTGAAATTTGTAATTAGTTCTTCTTCAAATTTTTTGATTAATTTAGTCATTTATTTTTAAAAATATATGAATTTAGTTATTTTAATTAAATTTTGTTAAGTTTAGTTTATTTGACATTTCAAGCAGATTTCATGATCGTATTTGAATTGTTTACGCCGTTTGACATATTTTCGTTTTAATATTAACTTAAATATTATCATAAAATGCATTTAAAATGTCAAATAACTCAACAAAATTTGGTAAGAAGGATTAAATCCACGCATTTCTAAAGATCAAGGACTAAATTGATATAAAATTTCAAAAATAAACTAATTCTAAAATTCATTGAAACTTGAGAGATCAAAAATATATTTTTTTAAAAAAAAAAACTTTTTCCAAAAATGCATTTATGTGTTTTAAAAATTTTGTTCTGACAAGCTCGTTTTTCAAAAAATCGTTTGAAAAGTATCATGTATGTTTTGAAAAACTTATTACAAAAATTCTTTCCCAAAAAAGAAAAACTCATCTCAAAATATATTTCATATTTATTTTTTTCTGAAAGTTTGTTTTAGAAACCATGTTCGGAAATCCTATTATGTAAATTCTGTTCTAAAAATCCAATTTCGAAAGTCGCGTGAAATACTATAAAAATTAGTCCGGAGGATTTTCGGATTTGATATTATCCAGAATTTTTACAAAAATAAAATAGTCATTTTAAAAATTTTGGGCGTGCAGGAAGAAAAAGCCCAATTTTAAAGTAACTAACCCAGACCATTCTGTAATGGGTTGACTTGAGCCCAAATAGTCCAAGAAAAGGCAATTGTTATTTGAAGTTTTCAAGTTTATTAGTATATTTATATTTTTCAAAATACTTGTTTTTCTAGTTTTCAGATAGTTGAAATTTCAACACATCATAAAAGTACTTTATGTAACATGTAGAGCTGTCAAAATGGTAATTCGGTCCAATTCGACTCGATCCATCATGGGTTAATCATTTAGTGAACTAACCCAATCTGACTCACTTATCAGCGAGCCAAAAAATTTTGAACTCGACCTGGCCCACCACGGGTTGATGGGTTAAACGGATTGACTCATGTTTTCACTTAATTAAAAAAAATACAATTTTTTTACTTTTATTCAGTCAAAATTAAATTATAATTCTAATGAAAATCTAAATAAATTTTAATACAATCCAAATACAAACTAAAATCATAAAAAGATAAATTATCTATATGTTGACTAAAAAAAAATCACCTAACATGACCCAAATATAAAACCCAACTTAATAAAAAAACACTGTGTGACTATTTATTTGCGGGTTGGTGAGCCAACCCGGCTCACTAGGGTTCTCATTACGGGTTTAACTGGAGTAAGCCGAGTTCTAGGTGTGTTGGGTTAAAAATCAACCCGTATTGAAATTTGTAAAAAAATTTCAACCCAACCCGATCCAAACCCGTGGTGAGCTGGATTGGTTCGTGGGTTCCAACCCATTTTGACAGCTTTAGTAACATGTTACATTCTTAGTATTTTCGGAAAATACCTTTTAGAATATTGATTTTTTAAACATTTTGAAAAATCTTTCTGAAATATTTTAAAATGTCAAATATTTAATATTTAATATATCCGACAAGTTTTTTTTTGATGTTATGGAATTCAAACATTTCAAAAAATGTTGTCAGAAAGAAGAACATAGGGCGAAGGTATATTAATAAGAATTGCCCAAGAAAAGCGTGACTTGGGCCAGCAGAGAAAAGCCCAATTACTTGTTAGAGAGAAACTGAAAAACGCTCTTTCAGGAGCTAAGGAAAGGAGGAAAGTGAAGAGTGTATTGTCGAAGGACATCATGAGCCGCTACGACAGCCGCTCCGGCGACCCCACTTCTTACCGTGACCGGAGGAGGTAACCACCGCTGTCATTTAATCTGAACCCTAATTTTCTGGAAACAGATATGTTCCTTTTCCGTTCAAATTCAATTTGTTTTCTTATTCTTAATGTTTTTCTACACTCCCTAGTTTTGAAGATTTTGTTCACTAATTTAGTCAGATTGTTAGATTTTCACACTCTTAGCTCTGGTTGACGTTGACGAGTTCAGTAATCTCCTAATATCATGTTCCCGTTCATTTTATTTTTTATTTTGTTTCTGACTCAATCTTCTTTTTAGTTTTACTAGAGTGCCAAATGTTAGGGTTTTTTCATGGTGGAAACATTTGCTACTGCTAGTTTAGTTCGTCTTCGGTTCATTGGTATTTTAACAACTGTATGAGTACGTGGTAATAGGCACAATCTATCAATCATTTGCCTTGTTAATTTCACTTTCATGGTTGTTTTAAAAGGTTTTATTATATTATATCTTATTTGGATCCAAAGAGAGACTCACGGTATGTCTTAAAAGGAGGATGGATTGAGCCTGTGAGCTCACAATTGATGTCCTGCAGCATAACCATTTCAGTTACTTCTGGGGACAATGGTTTTATTTGTTTATTTATTTTATTTTTTCCATTGTGTAAACCAAATTGAATGGTGTCATGTGATTTTCCATGGAGCCAACTTCTTCTAATGAGGTGAGGCTTTGTTATTTTTTTTGTAGTCATTGCCTGCCACCGCTCGTAGCACAAACTTAATGCTCTGTAGCCTTTTCTAGAGGAGGAGTGTTAGACATGTCATAATATCATATCATTATATTGTATGTTAAAAATATTTTGAAATATCTCAGATGAATTTTAAGGACCTGTTTCATATTTCACTAGTCAATAGAATACTTAGCTGTGTAGCAGGGTGAAGCAACCCCTGGTTGCTATGTGGAACTCAAATAGCAAAATAGCTGTCTCTGCAGTTGGATAATAGCCAAAGTATCTTTTTTCTTGTGCTATGTAGGAATGTTATCATTACATAAGCTTCAAAAGTCCATTTTTATCTATGAAACTATTTTTTTTTTTGGGTGTAAAACTGTGTTTTCAACTCATTTTGTAACGTGTTTATCTATTTTTGCTTTAGAAAGATAATAACTGAATTCGAAATCCTTCTTCTTTGACCATTTCACCAAACATTACCTCGTGGTGACCTTTGTTTCTGTTGTACTCTCCAGAGCTATTTTTTTATATGTTCCATTATTTCTTCTTACATTAAACTTCCCAAGTCACATTCTGCTATTATTTATCTAATTTGTTGACTGTGTTTTTTCCTATTAATTTCATCGTCTGTCATTTTTTGACTTCATTAGAATGCTCTTATTTTGCTAGATTGATAGTGATTGTGTGACTAAGCCAAGACGAGTTATTTCTTTCATGAATCTCTTTTAATTGGGTTCTCTATTATTCTTGAATACATACGTATGTAGTGTTAACTTTTTATTTTGCATGTAATATTTAAAATAGCAGTCATCCTGCTTCCCTATCCTATGAAGCACAGATACTTAGTATGGCATTAGGACGGTATAGGGACACAACAATGTTTTTCAAATTTAGGATACATTAAAAAGAAGTTGTTAAATAATTTGTATAAATGTAGAATATTGATAAATAAAGAGACATTGATCATTTATCATTAATTCAAAACTATGATCACAATTTGAAAAAAGACATCTGTGATTATAACAATAAAATATAATTTTTTGTAATTACTTAATTATGACTAGAAGTCTAGTAGACTATGAAGTATTAGTATAATTAAAGGACAGAGCATTTTATTTTCAAAGCATTATTACACAACATATGTTAATATGACATTCTATTATTCAACCATATATTAATGCGCTATTCTTTTATTAAAGATTTTATCCTTACTTTTCCTCGATCTTTACCCAAATGTATGTAGTTTCATTTGATAATCCTCTTTTTATTTTATTACAAATGTTTTTGCTGAATGACGGTTTGTTTTGTTAGTGATTCTGGCCTAGGTGCACCTACAGGGTTTGGTGGTTCTGTACAGCACTCTTCGTCAAACAGGAGGGATCATGAGGATGGTGGATCACCAAAGAGGAACCTCAGTTTGGATGGTTTACCTCATTTTGAGAAAAACTTCTACATTGAGTCACCCGCAGTAAGGGCAATGACAGATGCTGAGGTTAATGAGTACCGACAGCAGAGGGAAATAACTGTTGAAGGTCGAGATATCCCCAAGCCTGTCAAGACCTTTCAAGATGCTGGTTTTCCAGGTATTTCTGTTTTGTTTTTTTTTTTTTTTTGAATTTCTTCAGTTTTACTTTCCATCTTCTTCAGGTTAAAGTACATGACTCATCTTCTCATTATTGCTTTATTTTGCATAACACATTGACAAAAATTGGTACTTTGGAAGGATTATTAGTTCAATGGGAAAGATTGTCAAGAAAAATAGTATGCTAAAAATATTTTCCTAATGGGTGAGGAATTGGTTGCTTATTTTATTCAGAAGATGGCGTGTGATTTAAGTAAATTGACGTGGTCAAAGCTTCCTATTTGCAGAATATATAACTCAAAATAAAGGAGAAAGAACATTTTGTTTATAATTATTATGTCATGATTATCTTGCAAAAGTTATTTTCAGATTATGGGATGACATCTTTAAACAGCATACTAATTTTATGCCTTGATTTCATCCAGAATACGTGATGCAAGAAATTACAAAAGCTGGATTTACTGAGCCTACACCCATTCAATCTCAAGGTTGGCCCATGGCTTTGAAGGGGCGTGATCTCATAGGAATAGCTGAAACAGGTTCAGGGAAGACACTTGCTTACTTATTACCTGCCATTGTGCATGTTAATGCTCAGCCGATTCTAGGTATGTAAATAAGGAAACAGCCATGGTGATCACATTTCATATTGAATGTAAGGGTGCGGTTTTTTGACTTTGTTCTCTTTCTTTTTGCTGTCCATTTGTTGACAATATATTTCAGATCCTGGAGATGGACCTATTGTGTTAGTATTGGCTCCAACTCGTGAACTTGCTGTTCAAATACAACAAGAGGCTACTAAATTTGGTGCATCATCTAGGATTAAGAGTACATGCATCTATGGTGGGGTTCCGAAGGGACCCCAGGTGCGTGATCTCCAGAAAGGTATGTGTTGAAGTATACAAAGCTACAACTTTTGTAAATTAACTTGCGGACTGTTTGTTGCCCATTTGTACAATTTTTTATTCCTTCTTTACATAGCCGCTATGCCTTTGGCAAGTACACCAAATAATAGAAGTAGCAAGAATAAATATGAGTACTGTTCCAACAGGGATTTGACTGAATGTTTTGTCAATCTAATATTTTCACTAATTGTACTATTTTAGTTTCTTTTTACAAGAGCAGATTAAAGAGAAATTAATTGTAAAATCAAAATCTTGAGAAAATAAATATAAAACAATCAAATTTATAACAGAATTTTTTATCAAGCAGGTAGCGTCCGAAATAGATTTCTCTTTAAATAGAGAAATTTAAGGGTAGACCGTGGAGTGTCTTTTAAGGGAAAATCAAGAGTCGCTCAAGCTGTGGGTGTTGAGTGCTCTGTTTTGGGTGCTCAACGCTTGCTTTCAGCCACTTGCATGCTAAGCTGTGGCCCCCTGACTGATGGCGTTCAGTCCTCTATTTTGCAAAATACACTAAAAAGGATCATTTTTCTTATTATATCTTATAAAACTAATAACTTAAATTAAGAAGACTAAAATCAACAATCAAGAAAATTAAAGCAACTAAGAAATTGAAGAAAAAATAAAAAGCAACGTTATTTATTTGAAAAGCTTATTTACATGCTAACAATAATCATGAATTTGTCTTTGCTTCTGTTAATTTTTCTTAACAGGTGTCGAAATTGTAATTGCCACTCCCGGAAGGTTAATTGATATGCTTGAATCAAATCATACCAACTTGCAGAGGGTCACATATCTTGTATTGGATGAAGCTGATAGGATGTTGGATATGGGGTTTGATCCTCAGCTGCGGAAGATTGTTTCTCAGGTTGCTTTATTTTATGATGTGGTCAATATTTTGAGATAGTAAAATTTCATGAAATAGCTTAGTATGGTATTATTTGCCATAGTCAAGTTGATGCTTCATTCACTTATTATGAGTAATGTTATGAGTAATGTTCTAGCTAGTAGCTATATTACTAGCATGGTAGTTAAATCGGATTACAAACCGCGAATTGGAAAAGTTATTTTCTGAATCACTGATTGAATCTTGATTTTAAGTAACTCATGTTTGTAGGACTGACATTAAAATAACGCTTTTATTGAAATACAACTCTTGCAAGCAATTCCCATTAGAGATGCTTTTACAATTCCTGATCAATAATAAAAATAGTTTGTGTTGAATAAGATATGTAAAGGCACAAATTCATGATGAATAACTTTAAAAACATAAATAATCTAGGGAATTTTAACATAAAGAAAGTGTCATATAAGCTCCAAAACAAACACTGTTACTGCATAATAACAACCACTAGGCAAAAGTAAGTGGCTGCCTGTTACATAAATTTAGCAAACAATAGTTGCTTTTCTGCCGCCCAGTTCACAAAAGCAGCAGTATAAATTAGTATAATAGTGACTACTTGCTGCTCTGCACAAATCAGCTATATAGTCTCCCAAAAAACCCAGTGTCGTTACTGCTAGAATCTGCAAACAGTGGCTGCTACTGCTGCCTAAATTCGGAAGTATTGTCTAAAAAACTTCAATCACACATGATGACCCAACTTCCAGTAGGTGTGATGTGACCCTTGTTGTACCAGAAATCGGGCAATATGGCTAGAGACTGATTCTGGCAATATGCTCTGCGATTCACACCTAGAAAAGATAGAGCTCCTGATTTGCATTGCAGGACCATGGTATGATGCGATACTGACTACACTGGTTGGTAGTGCATCGGCTAACAGGGATTTGAGCTCGATTTCTTAAATTTCATTTTCAATTTTAGTTTATTTTTAAAGCCTAAAAGAATCTAATTTGGCCTGAAAACAATGATATTTTCCTCGTTTGTCCCCTAACTATTGTACTAGTTGTACCTACCAATTAATCCAACTTGATTTGGAAAATATGATCACTGAAGACTCATATTTGTAAGGTTTCTTTATTTTTCTGGTCATCTAATTTGGTTTTTGTTTTACTTAGATCCGACCAGACCGTCAAACTTTGTATTGGAGTGCTACTTGGCCAAAGGAGGTCGAACAACTGGCACGGAAGTTCCTTTATAACCCATACAAAGTAAGATATTAAGATATTTCATGTTGGGCTATGTAACTGTATTTTTCTTGTATATTCCATTCCTCTATGATGAAATGGTTTTTGGTCTGCAATGAATTGTTTTAAGAAAAATGTATTGTAATTTGTGAGAAGTGTGTATGTATGTGTGTGTTTAAATAACTTCTGTAATCATTGTGCAGGTAATTATAGGGTCTGAAGATTTGAAAGCTAACCATGCAATACGTCAATATGTTGACATTGTTTCGGAAAAGCAGAAATATGATAAGTAGGACGTGTTCTGTCTTATTTTCCTTCTCATTAAGAACTTATCACGTAGGGCCACCTAATGGAGTCTGTCTATTTGTCAGATTGGTGAAGTTGCTAGAGGACATCATGGATGGCAGCCGAATACTGATATTCATGGATACCAAAAAAGGATGTGATCAGATCACTAGGCAACTCCGTATGGATGGCTGGCCTGCACTTTCAATTCATGGAGACAAAAGTCAAGCAGAAAGAGATTGGGTGCTCTCAGAATTTAAATCGGGAAAAAGTCCTATTATGACTGCAACAGATGTTGCAGCCCGTGGTTTAGGTACACAAACTTTTGCTTTGGTTAATTACTTGGCAGACATTGTTTTAGTTATGGAAATATCAGTGTTATTTTATTAATTTTGGACATACTAATATTAAATTACTGTTATCCTAGCTTCCTTCAATCTTGTATATTGAATTCCTTTTTAGTTAATGTTTTGTTGTCTACATTTTTCCAGTCTTTGATAACGTGTTATATAATGCTGGAATTGCATGTCTTTTTAAGTTAGAATTACCCGTCTGCTGCTTGAGGTCAATTCCATGAGTAGTCCGTCTTGGCATTTTGTTGTGGCAAATAGCGAAGAGCTGCTTTTGTGTTGCATCATGATTTCCTGTTTACTGTCACTTTTTAAAGTTAACCAATAGCTTTACTTAATGTTTATCTTAATTCTTTTGATTACTGTGAACAGATGTGAAGGATGTGAAGTATGTAATAAATTATGACTTTCCGGGGTCACTTGAGGACTATGTCCATCGCATTGGGCGGACTGGGAGAGCTGGTGCAAAAGGAACTGCCTACACATTCTTCACGGCTGCTAATGCTAGATTTGCAAAGGAACTAATCGCCATACTTGAGGAAGCTGGACAGAAAGTGAGTCCTGAATTAGCAGCAATGGGGCGTGGTGCACCACCTCTTCCTTCAGGTCAGTTAACTCTACCCTAGTGTAACCGGGCTTACAGAGTGCATATAATTTGTTGGTCCTCTACTCAAGATAGTAATTGTTGCTTGTAGCTGTGAAGTGTATGTTTGTTTGGTGTGGACTTTATGCATATGATTCTGATATACTCACCTAGAAGAAAACAATTAATAACATTCAAATATCACATGTCGTTGTGTTTAATAGTTTTGCCTGGGGTTTGCTTTGTTACTGTTTTGGTGTATTTGATTCCTCTCGATTGCAGTCTTCTATTGAGCTCTTTTTAGATGGTTTTCTATCATTTTTGTTAACGGTCTTTTAATGGGAGGTTCTTTGATAGATCTTCAGATATATTGGCATGGTGTGTTGCATGGTTCTTGATCTTTATTTTTGATGATATCTTCTTTTCCCTTCAGGATTCCTTTCCTCTAACTTCGTATCTCTGAATATTGATTTACCTTTCATGTAAAACTGTGGTCAATGTTTATGTTGTCATTTTTATCCAAAGGGATTTATTGTGTTCTCGTTCAACAATCAATGAATCAGGTCCCCGAGGTTTCCAAGACCGTGGGAGGGGTTATGGCAGTTCTCGTCCATGGAGCTGATTGATGAAGGTGCAGACAGACGTACTTGATTGATGAATTGTGCCATTTGTGTTGCTACCGACGTTATATTGTCTTGATAATTAGTGTAAACTTGTAAGCGTAGTAATAGGAATTCAGTATTGCTGTTCTATAATTTTTGTTAAAATGTCCATAGAACATGTACCATCAGATAATTGTTCATAAATCATAGTTCATTCCGCAACGATTCATTTTGCAGTAAACGAGGATAATATATATATGGTATGACTTGAGCACAAAACAAGAACAGGATCCAAAGTACTATATTTGGTAGGGAAGTATCAAAGTTTTAAGTATCACATTAAATGCGTGCTTGATTCTGTATTAAAATGATGTAAAATTGATTTTTTAATACAGAATTAGTATCTGTTTAGTTTATAAAATATTAAAAGGTAACTTAAACGCTGAACTAAGTAGTTTATTCACTGTGATGTTCTTAAAATATCTCTTTCAAAACCAAAACCAATGTCTGGAACGATTTTCATCATTGAAATGATGGTACTAGTGTTTTTTTTCTTCTTTAGTGTCACTAAATTTTTTGGTTTGTACTTTCATCTAATCTAAAGAAAATTTGTTTTATAATCCAATTGTTAGGATTTCAATATAAAAGACTATATTTGATAAGAAAAAAGGTCATGGTTTAATTATCATACTATTTGGCAAGGAATTGAATTTATTTAATATGAAATTTCCAACATATTTATTTCATTATGATTTATTATCCACAATGATTTTCGCATTAACAGTAGCTTGACAGTATTTCTTTTCTGTTCTTTAAATATCTTTAACATATTATTCCTTTTTCACCTTTGGCATATAGGTAAATATTTTTGTGGTTTTTAATTTAAACGAAAATACTGATACTTGGGACCTTAGCAAAATATAATATTTATTTGAATGCTTTTATTGTGGATGTCTATATATACAACCTTGGATAAATATGATAAAGTAATTATGTTTTAATTTAGGATTTCAAATTAAAAAAATTAAAATAAGAAATCAAATACATGCTAATTCTTAGAACAACTCTAGGAATACGTTTTCTTAACTGAAATATTTATTATTTATAAAAACTTTTATAAGTAAAAAATATCTTCAAAATAAATTAACTTTTATTTTTTTTTTACAGTAAAATGTGCGAACAAAAATTGAATAAAATATCTAGAAACGTAATATCTATGTCGTAGGAAAAGTAGTATTTCAACATCTTACGATAAAATTTTGCATCACTTATCCATTTTTTCTAATTTTAAGAATATATCAATTTTCATAAATTTAAAAAAAAGTCCTTCATATCAATTTTCTTGGATAATAAGGTAAAATACTCCCTAAAGCAAAAAGTATAAAAAATGATGGTTTCCTTATATGCATGGGAAACAGTGTGACATAACAGTGAAGAAGATTCAAGCAAGAGTAAACTGTGGAATAAGGTGAAGAGTGAAGAGTGAAAGAGAAGAAAAGAATGAGTGAAGAAGGTCCTCCAAAGCTATATACTAACAAGCCTCGAAAAGGTTAATTTCTTAATTTTTTTCTTAGTTCAGACAAAAAATTGTTGAAAAAATCAAATATTTAATTTTGATTCAAGGTTTCTCTGTTTACGGTAACAGCGCAGCTGAAGCAGTTTCGAGGACAACAGAAATCGAACGAGTATTCCTCGCCGGCGGCGATGGGGACCCACGGCCACGCTGCTGCTCCACCGCCGCCGCCGCCGCCGCCGAAGGTACCGTTTGTTCGGCGCTATAAATTTGTTTGGCCTATACTCTTGGCTGTGAATCTCGGTGTCGGAGGTAATTTTTCCTTGACCAAAAAATCTTTTCTTTTTCGTTTGAATGTTTTGACCCTTGTTGATCATGTGGGAAATTATGAGATGGGGTTTCCTTCTTTGGATTGGATATGGCTTTTCCCCTGAATGAATGATGTAAGTTTAATTTTTTTTGTCTGTTTTAATCATCGCTTGTTATTATTGATCATGGGGTGGAAGGAAAACATACTTTTTCTTTGGGTTTGAAATTTCATGGGTTGTAATATTTGTTTTCATTTGTGCACAAATGAGGGAGGGTAAAGTCACACCTTGAGTTAGGTAATATTGGCTTTGGCTTACCAGTGTTTATTTTGCTCCTTTTATATGCTGAAATGCTCCCTGAAAATAATTGTTGATTCTGGATGAGGTGGGTAGGATGGTACTACATTAAGCTGTATTTCACTTTGACATGTTTGTTCATGAGTTTGGTGAGTGAGAAGATCATAACATCATAAGGGTGGTGATTTATTAGGGAGGATGGGTTTAATGATCTTCATAAGATATCTGCTTCTGAGGATGAGTGGGGAGCCAGTGAGATCATAAGCTGAAAAGCATTGGGTCTGGTCATGACCAACAAAATAAATAGAAATCAAGAAATAACATGATTATAATGGAAAGCTTTGACTCTATGTCTGAGGATGGTTATTTTATGGAAGGCCGAAAAAGAGGCTACCTTGTGCCTTTATTGCTACGATGCATGCTTGGTTGTTATATTCTTAATATATGATAGTTGAGGTTGTTAGTAGCATTATTTCTTAGATTAGTGTGCTAGTTTTCTATCATTGTAACTTTTATGTTGCATTTGCAACTGATGGTTTTGTGGTCTTGACAATTATTACAATTTTCTTTATATTGATTCATTGAACCAAGGTTTGACAAACAAAAATAATCAAGGTGATAACTTAATCATTTTTGAGACTGTATATTGTACATCAGCATTCTGTAATCATTTTAATTTCATAATTTATGGATGCATAATCTTATGTACAGTTTTGCAAAAGATCAATAGCTTTATGTTTTTTAAATTTCACTAAAATATTGTGTTCAAACAAACCTATAGTATTTGCCTCGGATCTGATTGAAGATGATTCATTGGCATATGTTTATAATCTTAGCTCTGTGAGAAACAAGATGTGCAAGCACTTTATCCTATGCATGATTTAGTTAATAAGATAGAGTATAAAAGGTTTAAAATCCAAGTTATACAAAATACACTGTTCTTCAATTGTTTTATCTATATAAGCTACACTTCATTTTTCGGACAGCTTACTAGTACAATGAAGATGTTTAAAAGCATACCTTGTAACTAGTTTGATGGTAACAATTGGGTTCTCAATTAAGGATTCTATACCGAAAATTTATTTACACGCTTATCTAATACATTTAACATGTGTCGTTCAATATATTGAGAGTAACTACTCTGCTCTTCTGCCATGTCATTTTTCAGTCTATTATTCTTGCTCGTGTTTTTCTTTTGTGATCCTAAATCTAGTATGCATGAATGAATTTCTATTGTTAAAACATGTCTTGTTCTCGTTGTTGCTAGACTGATGATTGTCTAACTCTGTAGCTTACTTGTTTTTGGGGAATAAGAAGAAAGAAATTGGTGAAGAGGAGGAACAAGATGTAACTCCTGTCTCAACTAAAGATACTGCTGCTCCTGTTTTGGAGATGAACGTGCCTACACCACCTACTACAAATCCTGTGGTCAAACGAGAACCAATTCCAGAAAATCAACAACGTGAACTCTTGAAATGGATATTGGAAGAGAAGAGGAAGATAAAGCCAAAAGATGCTGAAGAGAAACAAAAGATTGATGAAGAGAAAGCTCTGATTAAAAGGCTTATTCGATCAAAATCCATCCCAAGTGTCTAATTATGTTCCTGTTATCTTTATCAGCAGAGAAAAAAAGTTATTGACTTCGAATGTACCTGCATTGATTCATCCAATGCTTTTCTTTGGTTTACTTTGTTGATGGATTTTAGATTATACATTTGTTGAGGCTTGAGAGTTCCGGGTCCTGACATCCAAAATTGTCATTTGTAAATTTTTTTTATGTGGTTCCTTGGTTCCTTTTGCTCTGACAATAGTAAAGTTGATTGCCTTTGATGTACAATGGCCCTGTTCTTTTTACCTATAGATGACAATTGGGTTTTCAATATTTTTATTGGTTTTGTGTGTGAATAGAGCCAGATTTGAGTTAGAGCCAGCACATGGCTAGTGCAGAGGACGGTGGGTGGTTTTGGTAAGGTAATTTAAAGCACTAAGATGAGAATACTAATTAAATTTTGCAAAAGCAATTTTTTTTTCTTACTGAATTTGTCCATTTCTTGAATTTGGATTCATGTATTTATATCTGTGCATGTAAGACAGCATGGATCAGACTACTACAAATTAGTTGTTGGAAGAAACAATTTCTATTTAAATCTCATAAATAGAAAGGTTGGCATGTTTTCCGAGAAATATCCATGGTGTGCTGGTTTATAATTTCACGAGCAAAACTTTGAACTGTTGGATCATCTTTCTCTATTTCTCTATCATCAACTCATCATCTCCCTTTAATATATATGATTGGTTATTTTCCAATTTCCAAGCCAAGAATGCTTATTCTCCATGTTTGTTTTGTGGTGCTGGATTGCATATTCACCATGTTGAGGTTTGAGAATAGTGAAGAGAGATTCACATGTGCCTAATGTAAACATGCACAATTCCCCAAAAGGATGTGGACACGGATGGCACTGTGCAGACTGGCAGGGTTCCCACAACATGCATGCAAGCACTAAAATACTATAACTTATTTTCTCAACTACTAGTTTTTCTTTTCTTTTCAGAAAAGACTTGCTTTTCTTGAAGTTAATGGTCCAAGCTCCTCAAACTCCAAGAGAATATACAATAATATGTATGAATTTCTTTGTGGGATTCTCACTGATTTTGTGTAATAGTTAAATAAAATTCAGAACAGCGCCGAATAATCTCTGTTGCCAATTGGTTGCCTGAATCTGATAGGTTGTTTCCCTTTAAAACCAGGCCATTCTGATAATAATAATAATAATAACAATACAAAAAAAGCATAATTGTTGACTACAGTCAAAGAGAAACTTACAAAAGCTTAATCAAAGTTTTGGGTAGGCATGCATATATGAAATAATCAAGTAGGAGAAGAGTGGCTTGTCTTTAAATACCATCTTTCATGCAATTTTGTCACTCTCATTCTTGGTTGGTCCATTAAAGGCATGTACCTTCACTAGCCAATACATTTAAAAGTCACAGAAATGTGGGGATAGGACAAGTATTTTTATATGGTAGAGAAAGAAAAGGGTATGTGGCCTCTAGCATATAATAAGAGAAAGGATGCAAATGATGATAACGTGAGAGGTTGGAGAAGAGCATGGATTGAACAAAATGTTTAAGAGAGAGAGAGAGAGTGGTTTTGATGCAAGGTGATGATGATGGAGGAATGTGGTTGGACTTATTGAGTTTCACATGAAGGCACGAGGTCCTCCAACTGCTACTGCCAAAGGAAAAGGAAGGGGGGGACGCCATAATCCAATGTGCTACACCAACAATCATGCCCTTCTGTGGGGACTTCTTTTATTCTATAATGTGAAACCAAATCATAAACTAAGCAAAAACCAGACATGCATTATCAGTTAATATTTCACCATCTCATTATATATATAATAAAACTCTTTCTACATTCTCCCACTTTAATATATTTGACTATTCTTTCTGAGAGTAAATTTGATGTATATATTATCGTAGATGGTGTGTATTTCTTGGAATTTGTGATGTAGATAATAAGCCACTGATCTGAGAGACATTCCCAAGCTGATAGATAGATAGATAGATAGATACTAAGTCTCATTGACCCAGTTCAGTCCAAAGGACACTAAAATTCTTTGTGCCTTGAGAATATAATAATTCTATGTTATGCCTTTGTTAATGTATACACACATGAATATTTATATTCCCCTAACGCAAAAAGTTAGCTAAGACTTCACAAAAACCTCTCTCCTTCTCCCTCTTCTTGCACGCGTACACACACATGCACACTGAACTTTCATAAAGAAAAACGTGGTTATGGCCGTGGCCACCATATGATTACGCATATTTAAGCCAAAGCTAGAAGTATTATAGAGTGTGTGTGTGTGAGAGAGAGAGAAAATAATGGACAATATTTTGATTGTGTCTGTGACAGTGTTTCTCTTATGCACTGTGATCCTCCTCTACAGGAACAGGCTCAAATCAAAATATAGAAATAAACTTCCATTAGGAACTCTTGGATGGCCTTTTATCGGTGAAACTCTTGAGTTTGTTTCTTGTGCTTATTCTGATCGCCCTGAGAGCTTCATGGACAAGCGACGCAGCATGTAAGTTCATATATGCAATCATTTTTTACGCACCACTTTCTTAAGCATGCACTTTAATTCAGCTTCATTACAAGTTAACATATTCTAAAGAAAAACCATCTGGGTTGTAAAAGTCTCATCATGCCTTAGTTTTGTGAACAAAGTTGAATCCATAAACTCATGTTGTTTTCACTAAGATTTGGCGTGTTGCAACTTGTAGGTATGGCAAGGTGTTCAAGTCACACATATTTGGAAGCCCCACAATAGTTTCCACGGATGCTGATGTGAACAAGTTTATACTGCAAAGTGATGCAAAAGTTTTTGTTCCTTCTTATCCCAAGTCTCTTACTCAGTTGATGGGAGAGTCTTCTATTTTGCTCATCAATGGAAGCCTTCAGAGGAGAATACATGGACTCATTGGAGCTTTCTTCAAGTCTCAACAGCTAAAGGCTCAGATCACCAGAGATATGCAAAAGTATGTCACAGAATCAATGTCTAGTTGGAAAGAAGATAGCCCCGTATACATACAAGATGAAACAAAAAAGGTTAGCTCTGTAGTTTCCTTCTCTTTTCTCTGACTGAAGGGGTGAATGAGTGTTTGCACATGTGTGTGTATGCCAAACCTTGTCTTCTTTCTCTCCCCCACGTGGTGTAGAAGTCAGAATCTAGCTTCTAAGTTTTGCTCACGGTGACTTCTTGAGAATAGTTCCATCAGACACAAGATAAAACAAAAGATGCTGCTTCTCTTAAATCTATACTTGGCATCTAGTTACATGTTAACTTGTTTATATCAAAGCATTCACCACTCTAAAGTTGTATGATAAAGTGACCAAACTTTCTCCTTGTTTATGTATGAGTTACTGAAGTAATAATTGGTGATCTAGCAGCTTATGTTTCAAGATCATATAATTATAAAGTGAAAAACGTAGTTATCTTTATGGGGTTCTTAATCATTTTGTAGTAATCATGCTACATTGAAATTGAGATTATTGTAATTTACTCTTTTCAAAGATACCAACAGGTGACAATTACTTCTTTTCTGTCAACAGATTGCTTTTCATGTACTAGTCAAGGCATTGATTAGTTTGGATCCAGGAGAAGAAATGGAACTTCTGAAGAAACATTTTCAGGAATTTATCTCTGGCCTCATGTCTCTACCAATAAATCTACCAGGAACTAAACTTTATCAATCTTTGCAGGTAAATTTGCCTTAGTTAGATATTGATTTCATTTTTTACCATACATGTCATGTGTCAAGATCATGGACCTAGTAACACTAACTTCACTTTTTTGGTTTTAGGCAAAGAAGAAAATGGTGAAATTAGTGCGGAGAATTATCCTAGCTAAAAGAAATAGTGGCATTTGCAGAGTTCCAAAGGATGTGGTGGATGTGCTTCTGAATGATGCAAGTGAAAAATTGACAGATGATTTAATAGCAGATAATATTATTGATATGATGATTCCTGGGGAAGATTCAGTGCCAGTTCTTATGACTCTAGCTACAAAATATCTATCAGAATGCCCAGCAGCTTTGCAGCAATTGACGGTATGGTAATTTCTAAATCTCCTCTTCACCAGTTACAATGAAATTCACCTACCACAAAATCATAAGCACTTCTGAATTCAAAGTTATCTCATGCTGTTTTTTGGTCAATTAGTATTTAGTAGAGTTAAGCACAGGACTCCAACTCTTAGTGGCCTAGGCTAAAAGTAGAAAACCATTTTCTTGTTGCTATTATGCTTCTTTCCACCATGTTATACCAAAGGTTTTGAATTTTTACTAGGGACAATTGTGGCATATATCATATGAGATTGCCACATGTGGCCTTAAGAAAGTCTCTGAACTAATCTTTTCTGATTTACTTTTATGCTCTCAGGAGGAAAATATGAAGCTTAAGAAACTTCAAGATCAGGTTGGAGAGTCCTTGTGTTGGAGTGATTACCTATCATTGCCATTTACTCAAACAGTAAGATCCTCATCAAAGACAAGTAAAAATGTTCCATACTTCTCACTTAACTCACTGTGTTAACAAAATCTACTTGTGCAGGTCATCACTGAAACTCTGAGAATGGGAAATATCATAATTGGAGTAATGAGAAAGGCCTTGAGAGATTTTGAAATAAAAGGGAACTTAATACCAAAAGGGTGGTGTGTGTTTGCAAATTTTAGATCAGTTCATCTAGATGACAGAAACTATGAATGTCCATATCAGTTCAATCCATGGAGGTGGCAAGTAAGAGAAATCCCCTTGTTAGTTCATTTTATGTGTTATTTGTTTAGATCAAGTGATGAATTGATGAACTTCAGGACAAAGATATGAGCAGTTGCAATTTCACTCCTTTTGGAGGGGGACAAAGGCTTTGTCCAGGCCTTGACTTGGCCAGGCTTGAAGCTTCCATCTTTCTACACCACTTTGTCACTCAATTCAGGTAATCATTCAACACTTCACTTCTTTTCTAATGAGTGAACACAGTGAATAATTGTAAAAAAAAGTCATCATGCCCAAATTTTTGACCTCATAGGAGCAAAGGCAAAATCATAACACCAGACATGCAAATTTCTGTCACTCAGCGGACCAAATGGCTTTGCATGGACCTTTTTCTTTACTTTACATTTTCACTAATGATTTTCTCTTTTGAAACTAAATTTGATTGCTGAAAATTACATATCCCACATATAAATATCCTGGTGGGTCAATGTCATGAATGTCTCTTTCTTGCATATGGACAAAGGAGGAATCCAAGTTGTAAAGTTTCCGGGGCCAGAAAGCCTTACATGCTACATCAGAATTCAGAAAAAAGCCACTTCATCCTAATCTTTTGCTTATAACAATAATAATTAATTTGTTAATCAAACCAATCTTGACTGTGAGGAAAGCCATGATGCTTCTTGAATGTATCTAAACTGCTAGTACAGTGCCAGGCTTGAGGATTTTAAGCATAATCATTCTGCAAGTTCATACTTGCTTTAGTAACATTTAAAATAGACACAATTTGACTGAAAAAAGTGATTCAAAATCTCATAAGAAGTACAAGATTACACCGACATAGACAGAGAGTATGTTATTTCATTAGTGAAATACATTCAACTATTGTCTCTTGGTACTGTTTGCTTATTTAGCTTGAAGCAAAAATAGCTGTTACTGAAAACCAAACTATGTGGCATGTGTATTTTATATTGTTCCTTAGGACTATAGGTTTTGACTTCTGATTGCACCATGCTTGTATGAAGATGTATATGGCCTAGAAAATGAAGAAGCTAAAATAAGGAGCTATGCTGGTCAAATCATGTTAGGTTGACAAAAAAGCCATTGTTGATATTACTCGGTCAAGCAGCCTAATGATTTAGGCTTTGCTAGGTTTGCATTATGTGCAATCCAACAATGCATTTTATGCTTTTCTTTTCTAACATCTTTGAACTATTAAATCTTCCTTGTTTACTTTTGTTAAAAAGTAGATTTTAAGCTTAATTCAATCTTATAAAATTTCACGCCAAGCATATACATCTCAAGTGTGAAGCTAGACATTTAATGAGTGGTTTGATAGCTGTCTGATAGCACGATAGGCCCAACAAACAACAAATCTCCTGATAACAGATGACACAACATGTCCACCAACCATAGATTTAGCTAGGATAGGCTCTAACTCATGACTCAGATATTATGTTAAGAAGTGAATTTTAAGCTTAACTTAACCTTACAAAATCGGTTTGGAATGTGAGGTTTATACTCACTTACAATGTTTTGACATGCAGATGGCATGCTGAAGCAGATGCAATAGTGAACTTTCCCACAGTAAGAATGAAAAGGAGGATGCCTGTGATGGTAAGGAGAGTGGAATCTTAAGGCTTGGTTGGCCAAAAAGTGTGGAGCCACTTCTACCAAAGGCTAAAGAACAAGCATTCTATGAAAAATACAAAATGTGAAAGAAGAGAACAAGGGCAAAGGGGGACCAGAAAGATTGGCTAAGGTGGACACACGTGTGGTGAACTGCATAAGCTTTTTCTTTGTCTCCTTGCATTAGTCTTCCACATGAAGACAATGGAAAGTTTCAAATTGAGGGACCCTTAAATTAGGTAGTATTTACTTTTTCACCAATTTTTCTTTCCCATTTTACCTAGTGTGGTAGGAAAATAAAGGTTGATTGTAAGGGAGAGCACTTTTATCTTGTTTTTGAATCAGAGTTTCTTTTGTCTGTTTTTTTTTTTTTTTTTTTTTTTTTTTTTCTTTCTCTTGCACCACTTATTTGAATAAGGTGAATAATTGGCCACAAAAGGTAATAGTTTGAGTTTAAGGGTCCCATAAATTAATCTTATTCTTAGAACAACTTGCTCAAGGTCCACTTTAAAATATAGATTTATTCATACTTTAGACAGAGATGATTGAAGAGGGAAAAAAAGTGACTAATGTACACAAGATCCATCACCCTTTAGTTTGAATAATGATGTGAAGCATCTAAACAACAACACAAAAGGCACTAAAATCATTTTGGATCTAAGATTCTTGATCCTTCATCAACTCCAATTCGTTTTTGTGCAAACCTTTTCATAATATATAATACTAAATCATAAAACCAAAGTATATTCATTGAACATTGTTTTTCATTGAAGATAGCACTTTTCTGTAATTGAATCATGTTGTTCATCTTATCTTTATTATGACTCTCACTTAATATTTCATTGGTAAGATTAATTTGATCTCAATGCCTCTTAATGAGTCTAATCGTTCACAATTGGGTGATATTGATACCGAAAATAAAGTGTTAGTATCATAAGTACTTGTTATTTTACGAGAGTATCTACCCGGTTAAATGTTTTAATCCTTAAATTTATATATAAAATTAAAATTTGTTTTTACTCTAAATTTTAATATATGTTTAGTCTTTAAACTTTAAAAATGAATAAATATATTTCACTACAACTGCATCAAATTTCGTTAACGTGTTAAATTGTGTTTCAAACTAGAATTTAAATTACTTATATTATTTGACGTGTTTTATTTTAATATCTTTAAACTAAAAAAATATATCCAGATAGTCAAAATTTATTAAAGTTCGAAACACGTGGATAAATTTCAATTTTACATCTATGATTTAAAATCACAATTAACCCTTATTAACTTATTATTTATAACCTCAAATTTTCTTTTCTTTTTACTTTTTGTCCTTTATACTGATTTTAAGAAAACTTAAAATGATTTACATATTGAAGTGTTTTCAATTACTTTTTATTTTTATTAAAACACACACAACACAACATATATATGTAGAATATTATAAAATGAAGAAAAGTTACCTTAAAGGTATGAAAGTATACATGAAACAAACACACATTACATTTTGAGGCAATAATGTTGATCTTATTTTCCTCTTCTAAAATGAAGGATGAAATTAATGAAGAGTTAACCGTGATTAGTTAATTTTAGTATTTTTATTGTGTATTTTTAGAGGGTGAAAAGCCTAGAATTAGTCCTTGTCTATTATGCATATTTCAACATAATAATTAAAAGTGAAAAGTGTAAGTCCCATTTTTCCAGTTTTATGCGTGTTGGGCCTGGCCTCTTCGTAGGTTCAAGACCAGCCCTTCCAGGGGGACCCAATACCCCTTCCAACTCACTCATTCCTCACTTTTCTGTTCCAGAGCTGCTCCTCTTCTTCAAACACTCTTGGCTGAAGCAAGAGTTCTGCTAGGGCATAAGTTCAATTCTTTTCCAGCTAGCTTCTCAGCTTAATATCCTCAGGTAAGTTGAGCTTTAACTTCATCCTTCCCCTCTTCCAGTTAAAACTTCGGTTTTGTCTTAAATTCTCCCTTACACACATTCTCAACTTCGTGAGTGTTCCTTCTCAATTCTGTAGGTTGCTCCAGAATCACGTTTACTCTTGCTTGGGTTACCTATCCTTGTGCTAGTGTCTAAAAAGGTAAGGGAAGCTAGATTCACCGGTCCGAGTTATTTTGTGTGTTTCTTTTTGGGTTGATTTATGTTTATGTGCTTGAGTAGTATGTTTTTATCAAATGAAACCGAGCTGCATGTGCTCTTGGATGTTGGTTGTGTTGTTTTTCTGCCTAGCATGCGTGGAACAGTGGGAAAGAACTGATATTCTCGCCTAGGCGAGCTCGTTTCGCCTAAGCGAGAATACCAGAAACTCGCTCAGGGTTCTGTCTCGAGCACTCGCCCAGGCGAGGGGCTGCGTTTTGAGCGACAGGCCAGCTCGCTCAGGCAAGACAGCGTCGCCTGAGCGAGAGATCGTGAAATCTCCCAGAACCCACTGTTGTAGGCTCGCCTAAGCGAGAGCTCATCGCCTGAGCGAGATAACTTCTCTCGTCTGGGCAATGGCTCCTAGCCTGAGCGAGGCTGCCACAGCAGGTTGCCTCAATTTTGTTTTCTCTCTGGTTTGAGTGGTGATTTGTGTGATTTATTTGATTTCCCTTTTCAAGACCTAAAGCATGTGAGTATATACGGTTGTCTGATTTCTATGAACTAAAAGTTGTATGTTGGCATGAGCAACACTTGGATTGTGGTTGGTTGGTTGGGAACTTGCATGAGAATTTGATGTTTTGAGATAAAGGTGGTGGATATGGTATGAAACATGAATTTGGTGTGTGATAGGCGTAATTCCATGAGTCTCGTGGGGAGACCTCGTGGTGGTGTGTAGTGTATATATTAAGGTATGGATTCAAGTAAGGACCGCATCCCGAAACTCAAATGGGTCAGTGAGTCTCAGGTAGAGCAAACTGACCCAAGTGGTGAGAGTGGTGGGAGGCCTTAGTCTTCGGCAGGATAATGACCTTAGATGCTTGAAGGTTAACCTTGTGCGTGGTAGGGTAAAACCCATTGGCAATGGCTCTGCAGAGCAGTAGAGGCCACCACAAGTGCAAGCGTCCAGTGAATCCGATCTTAGTATATTTATCCGGATAATTGAGTCATAGTGTCCTGCTTGTCTGCGATAACATGATTCTCTGTGCTCACTGTGCTGAAATGCTTGAACTGTTTAAGTACTTGTCTGATATACTATGTTAACTTTAAATTACACTAGCTTACCCTTTCTTTGTTGTGTATGTTCTTGCCTGGATTCTTTTCCTTTTGCAATGATCACCTTACGGTGGGAGCAGATGGAAAGAGCACTGGAAGTGGATCTGCTGGTGGTAGCGGTGCTGTGTAGCTTGGACTAGTTACCTGTAGCTCCTAATAGTAGTCTTTAAGGCTTTAATGCCCTCCTCTTTTGTGGTTTCTTGTTCTAGGAGCGATCCTTTTGTAAGGCAATTAACGTTCAGACTTTGCTTCGTCTTTGGCATGGTTGTATGTCTACGTTTCCTTTTAAGTACTCCTATGGACAACTGTAATAGTAGATCCGTACGTGTTCTGATTGTTTCTTATTATCATAATTATGCGATGTTTTTGTTTAGTAGATTTAATCTATTTAAATGGGATGTCACAAAAAGTCCTTGAACTAATTCTATTTTAACCCGTAACTATGTGAAAATAAGAAGTTCAAATTTGAGTGAAAAAAACAATTAAACTTTTAACCTTATATTTATTTTTGGATAATGATATTTTATCCCATTTTATATATATATTTAATTATCTCAGCATTAAAAGTTAAAGAGTGTAACTATTCAATCAAGTGCATGGAGACATTTTTCTTTTTTTACATTAACACATGTTGCACTGCAGCTTTTGAAACACTCTCACCTAAACATATTTATTTTATGTGTTATTTTAATTTGGAATTCCAAATAATGGATTTAACAAATACAAGAGATAAAGTTGTACTCTAAGGTGATTTGAGACTTTGCAGAAGTAAAATCTAAATGCTTTATATTAAAATTAGAAAAAAAAATGAATTTTTTTTAAACATCTCATCGGAAAAGAAAAGAAAAGGCAAAAGATCATACTGGCACACGTTTTAATGATTCCAAATATAAATATAAGACTAAAAACTAAAAAATCTAGTCGATTGTTGCTTCTTCCAAACTTTTGAAGAATAATGTATCTTGAAAAAATGAAAAAGAAATTTAAGTATTTAGCCGTTTTTTTTAAACTAATGTGTGAAAAGCTTATTATAATTTCCATATAATGAAAAGCAAAAGTTAGTTTTCTAATATATACATTCATCTCTATGAGTATAGCTCATGAAGTATATGTAATGACCACAAAGCATTTAGTGTGCGTGTGTTTAAATTATTATAGGAAAGATATAAATTAATTTAAATAAATAAATGTATAAGTAATGTAGAATTCATGAGATAAGTAAATTTGAAAACATTTTTTAATCTGTTATCTTTTTCGGCAGTGTCTTGGGTTACAGATTAATCACCTTCATATCTCGGAGAATAAAAACAATGATGTTTAAAATGTAAATAAGTTAAGATAAAATAAAATTATTAAGTTGATACTTTAGGAAAGAAAGCACAAATCTCAACATAAAAGAAATTTTAAAACAATTAATAATTTGGATTTTCAAAAAATATAAAAATAATTACTAAAGAGTTGTGAAACCATCCCATTATAAAAATAAATAATGGAATAAATGAGTCTCCTAACAGGTAACAGAAAGAGGTCAAGTTTAGATTTTCAATCCAACCTAATTCCAATTGAAATTTTTTAGTGAACTAAAACTTTATCATAAAGGCACTATATTGTTAATAAATTCAATTATGTTTTTATAAAATCATTTTAATTTTTCAAAAATTTTAAAAAACTACAATTTAAATTCCTAAATACTAAATTTAAAAGACTAAAATAATTTTATTTAATCCCTACACAGAAAACTTGAGTAAACTTCCTTTCTCACATTTTAGAATCCAAAATGAGTTTAAAAAAAATATATGGAAGATTAAAACCAAGCTTAGCTCAAATTTCAATAAATAAAATACATTTCTTCACATATTTTCCCGTACAAATAAATTTTGTACACAGCTCAAAAATGAGGTGTACAAGAAGCAATCATGTATCAGATTTTCAACCCTCTTTTGTGTTCATCCTCTTCCACTATTCTCTCCTTCAACAGCATATTGAGAGACTGGAATCTACTTCTCAGAACAGCAACATGGTGCCACAAAACAAGCTTCCACTCCTCACTGTTTATGGTTGCCAGTGAGAATCATCAACTCCGGTGTTGAAAATGAAACTGGTAAACAGTGTGCTGATGTCCCTGGCAAGTGAACAAACAACAATAAAATAAATGAACTCAGTCTCATCCAATGCAATGAAAACCTCCTCAAAATATATTTTTCTATTAATCTGAAATAAATGTATGGGTTAAACATTGACATTATAAAACATTGATTCCTCAAAATTCTCCGCTGCACTTGGTTGTTTTTGTTTTCATTTTCAATTTATATGTTTTTATCAATTACAAATGTCCCAACTTATTTTCACTTTATTTCCTGCTTTTAAGAAGAACCTACACAAGGAATGATGAATAGTGGTAAAAGATACTAGCGAAAGAGATAAATTAAGGAAATTAATTACGCCAGATGAGGAAGAGTCATGTGCTTCAAGAGTGTTGGGTTTCGAGTGACAAATGCCTTCCATTCTTCTTTGCTTATTTTATCATCTTTATCAGCATCGGCGTCTTGAAATGTCTGGCATTTTTTTAAAAGAAAAAGCCACATAAAAGATCGAAATTAAAAATAACATAGGGAAAAATACTTTCCTGCAAACAATTACCTTATTAATAATGGTTTCAAGGGTTTCATCATCCAGATCAATGCCACATTCTGACAAAATGGCAACAACCATTTGCCTAACCTGGAAAGAGTCGCAGGTTAACAAAACAGTTCCAACTGTAAACTCAGATCAATACGGGGAAAGAATTATAGAAAATAGTAGACATCGTGATGGTTATTTTGAGTTTTATATATTAATTAGTAGACGTTAGAATGCCATAGACTTGAATCATCACCACCCTTTTCTTTGTTGAACTTGTCAAATAAAATTAATATTGCACCAAGGGAATTCCGGTGCTATGATAACAAAAATATATTAAAGCCAATAACATAGTGATAACCTGGACATGCCAAGATACTCACTTCTTCTCGCTCAATATATCCGGTCTGTCTCAAGTCATACATTCTAAAAGAAACTACAAGCAAACCAATAAAAAAAGTTAATTTTTATCAATATTACAGCAATAAAATAGAGGATGTAGAAACACAAATGCAAAACTCCTGCTGAAGACTTACAGTCAATTTTCTTTTCCAGAGGAGTACAAGGATGAAAGATATTGAGAGCATGCACAAACTCCTCAAATTCTATAACACCATTTCTTTTTTCATCGAAAACATCAAACACCTAGAGAATTTTGTAATCATTAGAATGAACTCAAATACACAATTCAAAAAAGACAAACAGCAGCAAACAACAGACCATTCAGCAAAACAAGTACATATGCATGCAACCATGACATTTTTTTTAGGGAAATGGGGAGAATGTGCATAAAACATCATCACCATACACTATAGGGTAAATCATAGAGAGTCAACAATGTAAATTTAGATATTTAAACACCACATATATGGTTGTCAATCCGTACGATACACCTTCCAATATCTCTATCATACACACATACATCTTTGATCTTTCATAGAGTTTTAACCGAATGACAAGAAAATCTAGAAAATAATATCAATTTATCATAGCAATTTCAGACTTTAGTCAGAGTTCACAATCATTTACAAAAGGATGAAAGGACTCGTCTTGCCAGCAAGAGACTAGAAAAGGAATGATACAAAAACACATTATAGTTTGTTGATCACGCATCACATAACATAATAGACTAGAAAAAAGTATCTTTGGGTCTAAAACCGTCGACAATGTTCCACAGAGGATTGTGAAGGAGACTCAGGAAAAATAAAGAGTGATATATGGAGCTCTGGATATTGTAATTTATTTTTCAGCAGAAATTTGCGTTGAGGCAGCAGCATTGTACTCGCCGATATTTTTACTAAAAAAGCTACATCGAGAATCTTAGTGAAACAAATTGGAGCGAAGAAAGGGCATGAACTAGTTTGGTCTCCTGAAAATGTTTTCTTTGCAAATCGAAGTTGAATTTTGACAAAAATTAGATCAGCCTCCCTTCCATCAAAATCCATTGGTTCCTCACCTCCAAACCAATTAGTCCACACTGGGTCATGAAACAAATCAAGAAATCAGAAAAAAAAAAAAAAAAAAAAAAAAAAAAAAAAAAAAAAAAAACAAAAAAAAAAAAAAAAAAAAAAAAAAAAAAAAAAAAAAAAAAAAAAAAACAGTTGCGAAAATGCTTATACCCTGTCAAGGAAAAGATTCTCCCCAGTAGTGGTCTTAAACAGTGCCAATGTGAGTTCTTCCTTCACACAACAAACAAACAAACAAACAAGAGTTAAAATTAGGATAAACAAAAATGTACAAACTTAGGATCAAGGAGACATTGATCCCCAAATCCCAATCTAGCCAGCTACCTTGTGGATGAGGCCATCGTCAATGATTGAGCTACTCAACTTCTTGAACAACTCGTGCAAAGCCTCAATTTCATTAACAGTAACTGCCACACACAAATCAGGAACTTTAAACTACATTTCCTCAGCAAAAATAAACAAAAACAGCTGAAAATTAAATTAACAAAAAAACAAACACTGAGAATCCTTGGCGAGGGCAAGAATGTCATCGAAGGTAGTAGAAGAGGGTTTCTTCTTCTTCGCCGGAGAATGGAAATCGAAGCAACCGGTTAAGCTGAAAACCAAAGCTTCAACAAGTCCTATGAGCGGAATGAACACCGCACACAGCGTCTCTCCAAACGTCAAGCTCGATCTCTGACACAAATCAATGGCAAACTCATAATTCGTTTACGCAATTACGAAACACAAATCGAAATCCCTAGTTCAAGAAAAAAGTGTTACCAGCGATACACCGGTCTGTTGATAATCCATTTCATCTTCCAAAACTTTTTCGCAGAATCAGAAACAGAATTTGAATATCTATGAATTATCACAGTATTTATCCCTTCAAAATATTTATTTATATATTAAAAATGTTTATTTATTATTACTACTATTTTTATATGGATAATAAATAGCACATGAAAATGTTAAGACTAGTTATCATAAAATGTCAATGTAAAATTAAGACAACTAACAAAGGTTGGTCAAAGGGGATTTGACCACAACTTGAGGCTGAGAATGAATGTTAATAAAATAAGAATAAGAAGGATATTTCACTATTTATTAGTTATTAATTATTAATTAACTTGGCGACTAGGTTTTATCCACGTGGATTAAGCACTTCTTGATGGGATGTGGGGTTGGCCTAGTCATCATCATGTTTGGTACAAATAGTTGTCTATTCAATAATAGTTCCAATTTTGTTGTACGTTTATGTTTCTTACTTTTCTTATTTACGGTTAAATATGTTTTTTTTTAATTTAAGTAAATTTTGGAATTAGTCACTTGAGATTTTATATTAATTTAATCTTTTATCTTTAAAAATATGTGGATTTAGTTTTTTTTAACAATTTTTGTTAAGTTTATTTGACATTTTAAACGCATTTTATGATAATATTTGAATTAACATTGAAACGAAGATGTGTCAAATGGTATAAACAATTTAAATACTATCATGAAATACGCTTGAAACATCAGATAAACTTAACAAATTTTATTTCAAAGGACTAAATTCACACATTTTGGAGGAAGAATGACTAAATTGTTAAGTTTCAAAAATAGACTAATTCCAAATTTCACTGAAACTTGAGGGACATAAAACATATTTAACCCTTATTTAAATAAAAATATTGAAATTTTTAAAATATATATATAATATTTTAAATTTTAAATATATATTTTTTATAAATTTAAAGTAGAAATTAAAATTTGTTTTTGTTTTAAATTTTTATATATTTAATTTTAAAATTTAAAAATAAATAGAAGCTATGATGCACATATATGATACGTGTATCGGATACAACACGTATTTGATACGTTTATACGTTCATTTCCAAAATAATATGATACGTTATATATGAATATTAAAAAATATACAATAATTCTTTAAAAAATATAATAATTATATAATTGTTATTGTGTGAATCTAAATTTTCTTATCAGAGCCTAATTATTTTAATAGCCAAAACCCGATATCTAATGTTAGTGACCAATTTAGAAACTAATTCATAATTGAAACTATTTTAATTATCAATTTAGAGACCAATTATAATTTTTTGAAACTATTTTAGTTGTCAATTTGGTTACTGTATAATGACTGATTACTTTTTGTTACTAAAATTAGTCATTATTCAAAGATTTTTTGTAGTGTACTACAACTTTATAAATTATATACTTCTTTGATAAGTATCGATAAAGTATCCTAAAGTATTGGACACGATACGTGTTGTACACGGATATGTGTCGTACACAAATACGTGACCTAGGTTGAAATATCGGTGCATCATAAAATAGAAGTAATTTTTTCAATTTTTTACATGTTAAATTATGTTTATTTAAACCGAATAATGTAAAAATAAATAATGTAAAAATAAGTAATTTAAACACTAATTTTAATAAATATTGACGTATAATTTTTTTAATATAATTAGACTAAGACGAATATATGTATTATTTTTCAAGTATGACACAAATTATATTAAAGTTTTGAACAACAATAAATTTAAATTTTGTGTGAAAATTTAAAGATTAAACAAACATTTAATTATTATTTTTAAATAATTAATACTGTATATTAAAATCTAAGATGTTCTTGGTATTTTTGGTGAGATACATACCCTTTTCTATTTTACGTTTAAAATATTTTTCTAAAAATAGATAATATACGTGTCGAAACTATGACTCATTCTAATTATTATTAGTATGCAACAATTATTTTAAAAATCATACAAGAATTACTTTTTTTACACTTTAGAAAATTTTGTATTAATATATATATATATATATATATATATATATATATATATATATATATATTCTGAGGAAATCAATTTACATTACACTTTAATTCATTTAATGTAATTAAATTGTTAGCTGTGATAAATAATTATGAATGAGTTTTAGTAAAATATTTATCTTTTCTCTACAGGTTTCTAATGTTTTTTCGTTAAGTAATGTTGAATATCATATTACTAATTACTAATATTAAATAAATGGCATTCTCAATATTCGTGTTATTGGCTTAATTTGGCCAATTAATTACTCCGTAACTACTATATTTATATATTTCAAATTTTATAAAAATTATTATTTAAAACTCTTTTTAAGTTTAATTAAGTTTTAAATTGTCGGTAAACTTTAAAACTGTTTTTTCTATTAGATTTGTTAGTTTATTGAGTATTTAAAATAAAAAATAATAATTGAGCACTTAGTATTAAATTTTTTGTTAACTAAATAATATAATTGCTAATTTGATGTAACATAAAAATTAAATTACCATATCATCTTATTAACAATAAATTTTATAATAAGTTCCTTATTTATCATAGCCTTCAAATTTAATTAACTTGTTTTTTTATATCATATCCTTACTTTATGATCTATAATAATATACATTAAAAGAATTTACAATTCATTAATATTATAAAGTAGCAATCAGTAGTAGGGCAATGCTTTTTTTTCTAAAATTAGAAGACTTGGTTGATGTAGATGTCAAATAAGAGTCTTATAATTTATTTAAAGGTCAATTATTGGTGGTGGAGGACCAATTAATTAATCTCCTAACTAATTAATTAATTAATTAGAATCCTTGACGTTAATGCTATCTTAGTCTGTTTCAACTTTGGCTTCACGCTCCAAAACAAATAGTGAAAGCTGAAAATGTTTTTTAAAAATAATTGATATTTCTCGTTTTAAATTGAAGTAAATTTGGTTGTGGTCTCTATTTTTTTTTTCAAAGTGGTTTATTCTATTAAATTTGAAAAATCATTTTCGGTTCCTAACGACTAAGATTTTTTTTTTCTTTTCAAAATATCTTTTACCAATAAATTTGATAAACTAACAACATTATAGAAGATGTCAGATAATTAATCATATTTTATCAATTTTTTATAATTTTTTTATATAATAACATGTAAATTGAAGGAAAAATTATTTTAAAAAATGCAAAGGTTTAACACGCTCTTAATAAAGACTCTACTACAAAAAGATGTATGGTGTCAAAAAATTTATTTCAAACTAGCGTAAACACAGGTGCTATCGTTTCGTGCCTGTGTACGCATTTTTTACATATATATGATATTATATTAGTAGGTGATGATATTGTAATGTGATTAAGTTAATATATAAAATTAAATTAAATTTATAAAAAATAAAATGAAATATATCATAAAAGATGAGAGAATAACAGTTGATAAATAGGAAAAAAAGAAAAAATCGAGATAGACGATTTTATAAAAAACTTGTAAAAATAACGGTCAATTTTCAAAAATTTAATAAATAATTATATTTTAAAGAGTAAAATTAGAATTTTGAAAGGTGGACACAAAAGAGAGAAATGTTTTTTATATATTGATATAGACATGTATGTTGATATTATATTTGATGTGTTAGCATATTGTCTTTATACGGGCCATTCAAACAAGAAATAATTGACATTGTGTAAAGATAAAGTCTTCATATACTTAATGATGTGATTAGAGAAATTTCATAAGAAAATATTCTTAAAATATGATGATTGTTAATATGAGAGATAATTTGTTTGAACTTCATTTTATTTCACATTGCTTTCAATTTAATTTATTTTAAGTTCATTTGATAATTTAAAATGATATTTAAATTTTGTTGGAAATCTCTGTATTTGTTTATTTATAAAATATGTTTGCAATCTTAAAAATTAATTCGAACAAATTGATAATGTAAAATATAGATTCACGTTGTAAGTGAATGATTAATTAGTTAAACATATTAGATATGAAAATAACTATTCCAATATTTTGATGTCCATAATTGTAATTTAATTAAACAAAAATGCTTGTTTAGATATTAGTTTAATTGCGTAAGCATCTTTGCTAATACTATAGCTTTTCACTCAAATATAATTTAGTATATCTAGATAAATATTAGCCAATACAAGATTATAATTTTTTTTTTTTTTGAATTAAACTTATTCACTGTTTAGTTTCACTGACTTTAGAAAATTATTGGCTTGTCTGGTTTTTCTAATTTTAAAGAAGTTTTTGGTAAATTAATATTTTTTTTAAAATAAACAAATCAAACTCGTCTTTGAACGTGGCAAACACACAATAAAATTTACAATAATAATAATAAAAGTAAGGGTAGTAAAATTTTTCAGGAATATATATGACCATTTACTTTGGTATCTCAAAGAATAAAAAAAATATGATTTAATTATAAAAAAGTGCAATAATTATGCTACGTTTTGAGGTTTTGTGAGATTATGTAGTCATTAAGGTTAAAGAATAAAGTTGACGCTAATACGTATGCGTTGAAGATTATTTCGATATTAATATATGGATTATTTATTTGGTACGTGGTTTCGTTCGGATATATCAGTTTGGTATCTGTTTTTGAAAGGATGTCAATTGAGTATCAATTTTTGAAAAGATACTTCAATAAGGTTCTTTTCAAAACAAAATTATTAACGTAGTTAATGATATTGATATTTAAAATAACTTACAAAATTAAGTATTGATAGTTATATTAAAATTTAGTGGTAAAAATCATGAATAAAGTTAACGACGTTAATAATTGTTGTTTAAAAGAAATATAATTGAGACACTTCTTCAAAAGTTGGGATTCGATCCACATCTTTTTAAAAATGGGTACCAAACTGACAGATATGAACAAAGGTGGTATCATCCCACTAATTAAAACTTAATATATAAATTTTATAGAGTTTTTGTTATTAACTTGTATAGCACGATGCAGTTGCTAAAATTCACTAACTGAATTCACTAAAAAAATGGCTTAACTTTCAAAACTTAGAAAAGAATATCTATTGAGAATCAACGACAAACAAATAATCCAAACAACTTGAGAATTAAAGTTATCAAGAGTTGTCCTTTTTGTTTTCTATCATAAATATTAAAATTAATGTCCATTTTGGCTTCACATTTTCCACGTTCTCTATATTTACTTTTCAACTAAAAATATAATGGAATATTGAATATTTAAAAAGAGAGTTTTGTCACTGAATGCGGTTGTTTTTATTCTGCAATTAAAAACATGTGTAATCTATAAAAAACGTGAACAAGGAAGTAGTTTAACCTAAAAAACAAGCTTATATGTTTTTTTTTTGCTTCACTCCAATTCATAATTTTAGTCTTGGTAACGAAGAAATGTTTAATGTTCTAACTTTAGAAAATTTAACTTTGTCATTACAATTATATATATATATATATATATATATTTATTTATTTATTGTTGAATCTATATCTAACATTTTCATATTTAAATGCGACAAAAGATAATTTTATAAATTAAAGTACAAAATAAAATAAATAAATATTAAAAATAAGCAAAAATGGTGGATATTTTAAATAGAAGATTCTTGGGATGAGATAAAAAATCAAAAAAAAAATTCTTTGAAACATATTATAAAATACTTAACTAATAATACACATTCATTGTTCTGAACTATGAATTTTGACGATGTTAAATCATTGAGATCTGAGAAGATTGATGAAGTAAGAACTGAATGAGTCAAGTATTTCTTATCGTATAAAAATTAGTTCATATGTACATCTTTTACTTTGTTGCATTAGTTGTCTTTATGCCTAGGAAATATTTTGGTCAAATTCATTATTGAATTTGAATTGTTGTTCAATTTTGTACTATATAAATGGGTTGGAACTATACTGTTTGGTTTTGAATGCAACAAGTTTGGGTTAGTTGCAACTACAAAATGCACTTCAAAAGAAAAACAACTAATATTATATCGATTATGCTCTTAACCAACCGATCTAATATGTGTTGTATTATATCAGTTATAGCCAAAATCGATATAATATTGATTGTTTTTTTTAAATAACTTAACGTATTAGATTGGTTGGTGTCACAATGAATCTAATATACTATGTTGTAAAGAATATAAGACCAGGTATCAAAAATTGATCTAATATTTAGGTATTAGATGGATTGGAATAACCGATCTAATATGTGAAAGACATATTATATCGTCTCATATTAGATTGATTCTAGAATCAATTTAATACACACTCCATAACTGATTTAAATCTCCTTTTTGCATTAGTAAATGTCTACAAATGATGAACTTCAATTTCTTTACAAATGATGATATGCTTAGTTTATCATTTTTTTTAAAGAATTATTTCTTATACAATATATTTTGAATTTAATACATACAATACATATAATTGTATAACAATCATTGATAATTACTTTTATTAATTTTAGGTTAAATTATACATTTGGTTTCCATTTTTGTAGCAAAATATCCATTTGGTCCCTCAATTTATTTTTATCTCAATTTGATTCCTATTTTGGGAAATTTGATGCAATTAAGTTCTTTCCGTTAGTGGTGTAGTAGCGACTTTAAATAGGATATCACATGTCAGTTCTTAATTTTTTTGATTTTTTTATTATTTTTGATTCTTTTTAAATAAAAAAATTTGACACGTGTCAAGCTGACATCATGACACGTGGTAGTGATACGTGTCACTATTATGCCAGGTGTCATTTTCCTAAACTCAATTTGATCCCTGTATTTTAATTTTTGTCTCAACTTAGTCCCAATTTTTGTAAAAATTGTGCAATTTTGTCACTCTCTAAATTGAAACCAAATTTAATTTCTATATAAATGTGCACAAATATTTCTATCAAAATTGATATTTCAAGTAAATATTTTTAACAAGATTAAGTTTATTTTAATATATATTTTACATTAAACTTTATTTAAAATTATTTTAAAGTTGTTAATAGAAAATAATGCTAATAACAAAAAAAAAGTCATAAATTATATTGATATTTTATTACATCATAGTTTAAGATTGTTTTTTATTTGAATTTATATTTTAAATAATTGCATATTTTTAAAATGTGTAAAATTGAATAATTTCTATACAAATATTTTAGTTGGTGTAAAAATAAAAATTATATAAATTTAAAAAAAAAATTAACTAGTTTATGTAACAATAAAAACAAATAATTTAGAATTTGAAAACAATTTTAAGTAAAATTAAATGTGAAACAAATTTAAATAAATTTATTTTTGTTGAAAATATATAATAAAAATATAAATTTGAATAAAAAATCAAATTTAATAAAAATATTTGTATAGCATTTATATAAAAGTTAATTTTTGTTTCAATTTGGAGGGGGACGAAATTGTACAATTTTTATAAAAATTAGGACTATATTGAGACAAAAATTAAAATACAGGGACCAAATCGAGAATGAAAAAATGACACCTGACATAATAGTGACATGTGGCATTGTCATTGTCACGTGACACGATGTCAGCTTGACACGACACGTGATAAATTTGTAATATTTTTAAATTTTTTTTAAAAAATAAATAAAAATTCAAAAAATTTAAAAATCAAATCGAGAATGAAAAAATGACACCTGACATAATAGTGACATGTGGCATTGTCATTGCCACGTGACACGATGTCAGCTTGACACGACACATGATAAATTTGTAATTTTTTTTTTCAAAATAAATAAAAATTCAAAAAATTTAAAAAATCCAAAAATTTACACGGGACAACCCATTTAACACGTTACTACAGCACTAACAAAAAAGACTTGATTACATCACATTCAAATTTTCCAAAATAAGAACCAAATTGAGATAAAAAAAAGATTATTAGTTTTCCAAAATAACAACCAAAAGTATAATTTAACCTTATTTTTATTATTAATTATTTTATTTTTGAATAAAATTTAAAAATTATATTAATTTAAAACCAATAAAAATGTATAGAAAGACTAATTTGAAAATAAAGATCACCCCAAAACATTTAAGGTAGCAAAATTTATTCAAGTAAAAAAAAGGAAAACATATTTAACAAGACTTTTCTGATTATTAAAAAATAATCTAAAGAGAGGACCAATATAAATAAAATAAAGACGATGTTAAGTAATTATAAATAAATAAATAAATATATATATATATATATATATATATATATATAAACTTTTTGCGTTGTTTATTTTTCTTTCTCACCTAATTCTATTTATTATTTTCTCTTATTTTTTATATTTTTCCACTATCATCTTTTCTTAACTAGAAATTCACGCATAATGGTGGACATTCAAAAACCTTTTTTTTTACTCCATGAATATGATTTACTCATTAGTCTTCTAGTATATTTCCCTTTGCCCTAATCGTCGCCAAGAATCAAACTCCAGATTCCAACTTGAAATTAAAACATTAAAAAGAAAAAATAAATTAAGTAAAAACAATAAATAATTTCATGTTTGGTGAAATTTCTCTGATATATTTGACTTCAAATAAATCAAATCAACAACAGAATAATATATCAGAGAAATATTCAAATAACTTTTCGTAGATATTTATAGAAAAACATTTTTTTATATAAATTAGACAAAATTAAAATAGGATAACTCTATCATTATATAAGGAAATATCTCATTAATGATTAATTTTAGTGATTAAAAATTGTTATCACTATAATGACCGGTCTAGATATTAATTTACAAAATAAAAAATTATTAGTTACTAAAATAGTCATTATTATGAATAAAAAAATTATAATTGATCTATAAATTAGTTTTTAAAATTTATTTATTAAGATTTTAACTACTAAAGATAATTCGTCGCTAAACATTAGTTACCAAGATTTTTACTACCAAAACAACATTTGGTTTCTACATTAATTTCTACTTAATTAGTGACAAATTTAACAACTAATTATAATTTTTTATTGATAATAATGATTATTTTAATAATCAATAATTTCTTATTTTATGAATTGCTATCTAAATCGACCATTATAGTGATTAATAATTTTTTGGTTATTAAAGTTGACGAACTGACATTTTCTTATTTTAAATATCTAAAGATGCATATCTGCCGAACATGAACATCTTTTAAATTCTGAAGCAAGTAAATAAGAGACATGTATATTTCTTTTTAAGTCATTAAAGTAATTTGTGTACTAAATTAAACAAAAAATTAAGACATCTATGTTTTTTTTTCCTTCGCATTTATTAGAACACTAGTTCATTTGTATTCTCATAACTCAACCTTACACCTAAATGGTGAAGATAGGAGGCAATATTTTAGACCTTTTCCCTTTCACCAGAGAATTTGTATCAGGAAAATGAACTCCATCAATGAGGTCTTTCACATACCCTTCTGGTGTTACTCTCACAGGGTAACTCACAAGGTGCACACCTTCCATGTCCCTTATTTCTTCACTGCTGTAGATTTCCCACATTTCATCTCCTATTGATCTCATTCTCTCCACACATTCCAATCTTTCTGGCTCCAAGAACAATTCATCAACACTCACTGTGTGCTCATACCATAGAGACAATCTATATGCTTGAACTTCATCAATGTTCATTTGGTGATCATCATCTTCATCTTGAAACTGGTAGCATCCCATTGCAATCTCAGTGTCCCTTTTCCCATCCATGGATCTTTGGTTTATGTTAGCTGATCCTATCAGTATGTATATGTCGTCCACTGATGCCACCACATGCAGTGAAACAATGTTAGTAAAAACTTTCACTTCACCACATTTCAACAAACACTTCAATTACTTAGATGCTTTTCCTAATCAAAAATACTAAAGTTTCTTTTCAGTTAACTTATGTTGATCTTTAATGCAAATTTTGATCATGTGGATTGTCATAGTGAGATTACTCTGATAAAATATGTAAGAGTAAGACCCTTTGTGATGATAATCAAGAGAAGAGCAAAATATGACAGAAAATTATAGTTGAAGATTAGTACTATATTACCTATCATGAACTTGGAGTGAACATAAACCATGAATCTCCTATTCTTTTGAGCATTCCAGTATTGAGTTTCAGGTTGGGGTGAATCTAGTGGAAGATACTCTCCTGGTCCCTTCTGTTCCCTGTTTGCAAGACAGAAGAAATTCAAGTAGTCTCTAGGGTGTGCTGGTTCCTCACTTTCTTGTATTGCTTCTCCAATCAATCTATACATCATTGCCATTGTTTCTCTAGTCCAATGCAGTATATCTTGAACAGGTTCACTTTCAGGTTCTCCTTCTGGCCACATTGGTATGACTATGTACACAGAAAATCTCTCCTTTGCCTTAATCTTACTCACCACCTTCAGTGCAATTTCAATGGGAATCAGATTAGTACAACCACAGTGCCTATCTTTCTTCCACCAATGGCATCCTCCAATGAAATATTGGCTCTCAATGTATATAAATCTCTCAGCACGCCTAATTGCTTCAACATAAGCTTCATGGATGCTCCTCTCTACAGTAGATAACTCACCAACTGAGATATGATCAATTGACCTGTATATTTGAACTTTCCAATTCCTCTCCCTATGAGTGCTTGAGCTTGTCTTTGGCATAAGATTTGCCAAAGTGCTAGAAGGGATCAGAAAAGAAGGATCACACTGCTTTGTCCATCTTTGCTCAAAATTGGTTAACACATCCCAAGCAGCCTCACCAATAACACAAGCATGAGCATCATGCCAAGGTGCCCTTGGCCCTCCTTTGTTGAGGCTAGCTTCTGCTATGCTTGTTTGGTAGAAATCATAGCAATGAGATTCCCTGATGAGTGTTTGAAACAATGAATGCTGCTCTGTGTCATATCTTCCATCACACAAATCCAACCCACCCACAAAGCTCATAAGCTCTCTGTCATCAACAGATTTTGGTGCTTTTGTGTCCACTGTTATAGTCTTCTGATGGTGAGCAAAGAGTGTTGGGAACATATGGTGCAATCTGGAACACTTTCTGCATATCACTTTTGTGTGGTTGAAAAATGCAAAAGCTTCCTCATCTTGGTTGTTCAATTCACCTTTGTTCTTCACAAATGGTAAAGATGTTTCATCATCCCAAAGCATAACCCTCACAGCCACTCCTTCCTCTGCCTTCTTCTTTAATAGGTCACCTAACTTAATTCCTCTTGCATGTGGGATTTCTGTGTGAGGATCTCTAACCTGCCAAAGAACATATTAGCTTCTAAAACAAAAATGTATATCAATGTGAAAGGTGAGTGTATCCTCTCATTTACATGATGTCATGTTCAAATTTTGTGGCTCAAGGAGTTCCTATAAAAACACTAACAAATTTTTACATCAACAGTGAAATTTGAACTTACATCACTGTTGGATAAGTTTTATCCTTAGAAACTTGACCAACTTCTCATATAAGTATAAAAAGTCATGTGAAAATTCTGCACAATTTCTTACCAGAACCGTCATGGGATTGAAGGACCAGCCTGCAATATAAACTAAATACTTTGCACCCTCAATGGCTTTATAGACATCCTCCCATAGCTTCTTTGGAGCTCCACACAGATCAAAGGGAGGTTGAAAAGATGAAGAATGGTGAGCATCATGATAAAGTTTAACCTGACAATTTGACCTTAGTGGGAAACTAGCCTCCTTCAGCCCTTGAAATTCCCAGTCATTGCTCAACATCTTTGCCCAACTTGGTTCCAAATTTGCTGGTTTGAACCACAGCATAAACTTCAATTTCAGTTTTGGGTTTGGTTTTCCATTATCCATGAGGAGAGGGAACAATCCATTGATCAAACCTCCTTTCTTCAGCAGCTGCTGAGCCTGAATATGGAACTTCCCCAGTATGGAAGAATGTGATGTTTTCAGTGTAATGGTGATGCATGAATCAGCTGGATGAGCACACTGAATCTGAAAGGTTTGGTTCCACACACGGTTGCTTTCTTCACTGGTTTTTGCAAACTTCTGGTTGTCTATCTTTATAGTCACATAAGCAGGCTTTCCATTTGTACATAAACACTGAAAACAAGAAAAACTCTGAAAACAGAAAAAAACTAACAAAATCAAAACACGCCATGATTTATAAGAACAATGCAGAATTTTCAGTGTAGTTCCTGTATTCACAACACTGAACACTTATAACATATGTGTAAAAGCATGTGTTAGTGGAACTTACATTGAAGGGAAATAAAGGTGAGTAAGGTGAGGCATTGAAGATGGTAGCTTCAATTGTTCCATGGAGGAGCTTAGGAGTTTCCTCCACAGTTGTAATACTTAAAATATTCATAAGAAGGTGAGAGACAGAGAACTATGCAGTTTGGTTTAACATATGATGGATTTCATGCCAATTTTCAATGACTAATTGTTATGTTACACTTTTATAGGTGGCTGAGCTTATAGTGCAGATGAAGAAGCAAAGGGAACCTTGGAATGTAATTGAAAGTTGGAAAACTTCGGTAACTTTGCATTTATGCAGACACAATCCAAGCTTCAAGTATTTGCCATCACAAGTTTTAGCTTGAAGCTAAGTTTCTTGAAGCCAAATCTCAATTTACCGTAATCAGAAAGTAGTTAAGTACAAAACAAAATACAGTTATCCACTGTTCTTAGTACATTGACAACATCATACAGTGATCAATCAACAATAATGTAACTCTTTAAAGAGGATAATTACTGCATAATTACTATGAAGCCCGGACACACTGGGCGTGTCCCATGTCCGATACGTATCAGTCAAGTGTCCAATTTGAAAGACATTTTTTTTTGTTTTTAACATGATTTTGACATGATTCAACCACAATATTAATAATCACAAATTCAATGATTTTCTAAAAAATCCATAAACTTGTAAATTTATCATAGAAGTTTCTATTATGATTAAAAAATAAGGAAAAAATATTATATGATCACTATTTTTCACTTTTTTTTTTTATATTAAATAAATAAATTAGATTAATTTCTATATTAGTTGACAATGTGTTACTTGAAAGTTTGAAAATAATATGTATATACATGCCGTGTCTCGTGTCTATGTTTTTTAATATAGTCGTATCTCCATGTCTGTGTCTGTGTTTGTATCAAGGCTTCATAGCATAATTATGCAAATTTAAATAAACATTTACACAAGAAATGGATAAGTTGGTGAAGGGCCTTGTGGAACTGACACTTTGTTAACAGAATGATTGTAGAGTGCAAGGAACTTGGAAGAAAAAAATGAAGTTTTTCGTTATGTCATATCTATAACAGACCAAAGAAATTGAGTTGCATGAGTATTACGTATTGTCTGTGGGTTGTTAGAAGGAAACATAACATGGGTCTGTTTAGCATTACCTAACGCATAAGATACTTAAAAATGGAAAAAACTAATCAGAACTTAGAAACCAAGCTCAAAAGTTGGATTCATTCAATTAGAACTTAAGTGTTTGATAAATTATAGTTTAGTAACTTTTTGGTTTAAAATGTTTTATTTTGATCGGTATTTATTAAGTTTGCTTTTCAATTTCTGTTAGGCACGGGTCCCTAGACTATGATAAGAATAAAAATTATCTTTTTAATGCAGGAATTGAAAAAAAATATATTTTCATATGTTTTTAGTCATTAACTCTTAGAGAATTTTGAAATTAGTCAATTTCGAAATTTTGGACCAATTTAGTCATTTATCCTTCAAAATACGTAGATTTAGTCTTTTTATCAAATTTTGTTAAGTTTACTTGATGTTTCACATCTCAGGATTGTATTTGAGTTTTTTATGAAACGCGCTTGAAATGTTAAATAAATTTAATAAAATTTTATTAAAATGACTAGATCCACATATTTCGAGAGATAAAAGACTAAATCAGTCCAAAGTTTCAATATGGACTAGTTCCAAAATTCATTAAAAGTTAAGGACCAAAAGCTAATTGAATTTAAAATTAGTTATTGAATCGGTTCTTAAATGTAAAATGGCAGAGAAAAAACATACTAGCTGCCAAAACTCAAATTTTGATAATTGTGTATACATTTTTCCATATTTTAATTACATCGAATTATTTATCATCTTAATTACAATAGCGATTTTTTTGAAAAAAAATTGATTTCGCTTAGAAATGATTCTATTAAATGAACCATGATACAACAAAAATATATCATTATTTTTATTTTTTTTATCGTGTACAGAAAAATGATATTTGATTATTTATTGATATTTTTCAAGAAATTGAAAATCTATTTATCTTGAAATAATAAATCTTATAATATATATTAGCTATTGCAATGTTTAACCCGACCCAATTTTATTATTATTAACTTGGGCCCATTTTTCCAAGGTTTCAATCTTCATTTTTTCTTCCTACATATCCAGTATTACTAATTCCACTCCTTAAAAGAAAAAGACTATAATATTTTCACATTGCACCACCTTTATTCTTCCCCGTTGAGGAAGGAGAGAAAATTTCATTTTGAAAAATAAAAATTCTTGTTCTAGAACACATTAAATATGTTCTAGATTGTGTTCTAGAAAGCTTGTTCTAAAAAAATCGTTTCTAAAAATAATATTTATATTCTGAAAATTATTTTTGCTAAAAACTTGTTTATAAATAGATTTAATACGTTGCAGAAAATTTATTATAGAAACCATTTTCTAAAAATTATATTCTAGAAATCATGTTCTAAAAATTATAAAGGATTTCCCGATCAGGTAATTCGAAAATCATTTTCATGAATGTTAAAATTGTCATTTTAAAAGTATGAGGGTGCAGCTAGAAATTATGGGGTGGAGTAAAAAAAATCTCCCATCTCTATTGCTGGCTAAAGATGTCACGCTTTTGCTTCCTGCACCCATCATTACTATATTGTTTCTCAAATATTATCATTGATTAAAATTTAATTTGCATTTGTTATGTCCTATGTGTGATATTGGGAAATATGATAATGTAATATATGATGTTCTTAGTGAATTTTATTGTAGGTGGAAACTTGTTTTTGAATATTATAGATTTAGGTTTAATTAGTCAGATCGTATCCACTTTCTGCCAGTTTGGTATCCATTTTTATAAATGTGTCAATTGAATCCCAACTTTTGAAAAGATGTCTCAATTAGGTTCTTTGCATTAACAAATTATTAACTTTAAAAGCGGGTACCAAAGATTTAAGAGTGAACAATAAATAATGTTTTACTAAAATTTATGAGCTATATTTATCGCAATATACAAATAAAAATGAGTAAATATTAGATACACGGATTATGAAAAAAGTTACACGGATAATCTTATAATAACCACTTAAAAAACTATATTTAAGATATTTTTTATTAAAGATCAGAAAAATTCTTTTATAGTACTGCTGTAAATAAAAATATAAATAAAACTGAAATTATCTTCAACCAGTTATAATAAACGAAGAACAGGATCCTAACCTTCCTCTTATGCTTTTATGCTTTTGTCTACTGTTTTGTAATTCCCTTCAAAATCTTTTTAACATTGGTTTTGCACTTTCTAAAATGTCTCAGATTTTATTCTTCAGATTTTGGAGTTGGTTTTATGTGGTTTGAATTTCAATATTGAGACACCATTTTTTTTATATCCGATCATGTTCTGTGGAAAATTTTCCAGAGTATCTGGTTGTTGTTTCCGATTTAAAGGAGGATTCAAATTAGTTTTTTTTTTTTAGAATATTTTTAACTTCAAGTCTCAAAATGTCCATCACCTATTTGGGAAAATGCCTAAAAGTATTTTTCCTTTATTTAGCTGTTGCCTTTAGAAGTAATTTGTCTCACCATAGAGTTTTCATGATCTTGTAACTGATTGGTGTTAGGAAAAGCTAATTACAAGTCATGCACCACAGATAACACATGTGTTTTAACCTTATGTTTGTTCCTTCACATTGAAAACGAATTAGAGATAACGGATACTCTTTTGAGGCTTTATTCAAGTTCTTTCTTCTTTTCTTGTAAATTAGGTTTATTATGGTAAGAAATCCAAGCATAAGTATGAATTTCAAATTGAGTCAAAACAAGAAAATTAACAAAATATAAGGAAAAAGAAACACATCAAGTATGAGGTTGAGTGTAGAAACATGTGAGTTTCCTCCACATTAATAATCTCTCCCTCAATTGACTTGAATCATAAGAGAAGAGAAGAATGAAGGAGACATAACAAAGTATTGGAAAAATTATCTCAATCTTTCTTCAGCAGTTAAAAATTATTACAACAGCAATTGAAGTTAGATGTCTTTGATTCAAGCTTAACATAAACACTTCAAAATACTACTTGTTTTATTTTCAAAATTAAAATTATATATAGGTTTCATCCAACTAACCATCTGTGTAATCTCATTCAAATATGATACTCTAGCTACTTGGTGTAGTACAGAAATACAGAAGTTCTACAAGAAATAAAGAGAAAGTCTCGTTTGAGAACATGAGTTTGGATATCTGTTCAGATTTTGGATATATCAATGCTTCATATGGCAGAATATATGTAGATGATGTTCAGACAAACATTTGGTACTTAATAATAAGATCATGAAAGCATAGTTAATGCATGACAAAGCTTATGCTACTTAAATCCCTAAACTACTAAACTACTACAACTATATTGAACTAGAAAAACAGATGCAGGGATCTTTGGTGTAATTAAGGCAACATTGAAAGTAACTTTTACAATGCTTCATTAATCTCTTTTCTCATTCCATTGCTGAAGATCATAGTGATGGAAGAAATAAAAATGACTTACCAAGTATAGGACATTATATGGGTGTGGTGTGGGACTTACCATAGATGACTTTGAGCCTTGGCATATGAACCAATGAGAGAATCAGTTGTTGCTTCTAATCCACATGGAGGGGTAGCAAAACCTTTCTTCCCACTTATAAATACCAAGAGTGGATAATCTGAACCCTTAATTCCCAAGTGCTACATATTAACCAATTTCGGGATGAACATAGAGATGTAGCAAAGAAAATTCCAGAGTGATTACCTGCATAATACAAGTTGATCAAATCTGTCACAAGTGAACAAACCAGGATCAATGTGCAGAGTTCAAATAGTATGAAATATAATATGGTTATGCAACAAACTTTGTCTTAGGATTTTGTATTATGTCCTTATGGTTTAAGACATTTTTGTTTAAAAGTTTCACATTACTTTTCAATGAGTCTGTGCAGAACAATACCTCTGTCAGTCTCTTTCAGTGAATAACCAGATAAAAGAGAACATCAATATACATGCACAAACTAAATCATAGAAATTGTGCTTTGTTTTGTTCAACAGTGTGAAAGTTTTGTTTTTCTTTAAAATTTCAAGCAATTAACAGTTACCTTACCATCAAAAACTATATTTTAAGAGATTGTTGTGAAGCCTTGGATGAATAGAAAAAGAAAAGGAACGAAGCTAGAAGCAATCAAAAGAAAAGGCAAAAGAATTTGACAACTTTCTCTTGGAGATGAGATTCCAACATGGACACACTGGCATGGACCTTTCTTAGGTCGTTAATTGCTTGTCGTGGCCTCATGATTTGCCGTCCCTATTCCCTACAGAGTGGAGTGTGGTCTGAATTATATCCACTGTATGGTCCAACTTAAGATTATCCCAATTTTGGTCTCTGTCATCATGTGCAATACTACAAATACAAAACAACAACTTCGTTTTACATGAAACATGGACTTCAAAAACATGACCATGAATGTGTATGTGAGTGTAGTTTGGCTTGATCAACTGTTCTGTGTTTTTACATTCACCAACCACCAACTTTCATCAAACTTCACCTCTCCAAAGTTAAACATCTCCAACAAAAGCAGTGACTATTGAAGTGCAAGATTAGATTTCTCACCTCACGTTTCAGCCATGGAAGAAACCAACACCAACCTCCTTCCAAATAACAATGTCTTCACTCTTTTGGAACCAACACCATCCTCCAACCCTTTTGTCAATCATAAACTTGGACTCACCTGCAACCAAATGCAAATCCACTAGCTTAAACCAAACTCACATCAAATGATACACATAATAATTCACCCAATCTTAAGAAAAACAGCAACAAAGTCACAATGAGTAGGACCCAACCCCTTCTATAATTATCAAACCCCAGATCCCATTTCACAGAGTCACTCAAATAACCACATTCCCCTTCTCTTCTCAGAGGCTACTAACAGTAGAAAACCCTAAGAACTAAGAAAAGGAGCAACCTTGAACTGAAACATGACAACAACCTACGGCACGATTCCGACCACGGGGCCTCCGAACCTGGAATACATATCGCGTGCCAAGCAGCGGATCAAGGCGGGGTTGGGGACGCGGCGGCCGTGGAAGGCCATGCTGAACTTCCGCTCGCTGAAGGTCCCCGGCGGCGGCGCGGCGGAGGCGCTGTCGCGCGTGGCGGTGAACGTGTCGTACTTCCGCATGAACTACGCGATGGTGGCGCTGCTGATTCTCTTCCTGAGCCTCCTCTGGCACCCCATCTCGCTCATCGTCTTCCTCCTCCTCATGGCGGCGTGGCTCTTCCTCTACTTCCTCCGCGACGAGCCCCTCGTCCTGCTCGGCCACCTCGTCGACGACCGCCTCGTGCTCGTCGCCATGGCCGTTCTCACGGTGGCGCTGCTGCTGCTCACCGACGCCACCGTCAACATTCTCGTGGCCGTGGCGGTCGCCGTCGTGGTGGTGGTGGCGCACGCCGCGTTCCGGAGGACGGAGGACCTGTTCTTGGGGGAAGAGGAAGAAGCTGCTGCTGCGGCCTTGGCTGGTGCTGCTTGATTCTTTGTTTTCTGTATAATTTTTTTTGTTGAATTTGGAGAAAGAAAATGGTTCTTTGATTAGATTTGGTTCAGTTTTATGTTTTGTTGTTGCATATTTTTGGAAGATGATGATGATGATTGCGTCCATTTTTTATTCTCTGTTTTCATAATTTGTTCTAACTTTGTGTTAAATTGGTTTAACTGAAATATGAAATTGGTGTTTGGGAGGGAAATTATGTGGTTGGGTTAAGTTCTTTGAATCAGCTACAAGACAACACTTAAATGAAAGTTTTGACTTTTTTTTTTCCTCAATTATTTTTTCTATTGTTTATTTATTTGTGCAATTTTTTCTTTCTATCAATAAAATATTCAATCAATTCTTTACAATTTTAAAAATCAATGTTACTTTTCAGATGTAATTAAGATTTTCAATTTTAACAATATATTAATGTAACTCTTTTGTTTGTTAAACTGATTAGTATTCACGTTTAGTATTAATTAATTACTATAATTTTGTAAACTTAGAAAATAATTTATTTTATTTGTGTAAGATTCAACTTTAACATATTTATTTGATATATAATTTAATATTGTATTTACCAAGTTAAATTTAATTTATTGTCAATAATAAACTCGTAGATGCAACAAAGATATGAAATATTAAAATAAAATAATCATTACAACATTGGTATAAAATGAAAATTTTGAGAGATTGGTGTTAAAATGGTCTGAAAAAAAAAGGAGGTATCATTATTGATACTTATAACTCCATCAACAATGAAGTTGATATTTGCAGTATGCTATCAAATAGATTCTTTTAAGACGATGATGAGATGTAAGTGTTTGAATTCAACATTACAAAAATATCCACTTCCATACAAGGTGGAAAGTCTTTTTTTTTAGAATATTGTAAAAAATTGATAGAAGAACTTCAAGAATTAGATTAAGATAAAATGGTCATGAAGTTCTTTGAGATATTATTCCATACTAGAAGTCAATTCAACACATGAGAATCAACACATATTATTATTTTTTTATTATTATAAGCTAGAGTGAAATAAACAATTTAAAATGTGGTCATGACATTAAAGTGATGATACATTCGGTTTATATATTTTCATAGGGATTATCATTATTTAAAGATTGTGGTTAACATTAGTCTTTACACATATAAATTATTTGACATCACTTTAAATCCAAAATCTTAAAACAATCTGGTTATGAGTCTTTCATCTTATATAATATTTAACTTTGTCTTTTTTATCCAATATGTGATTTTAACTCACACTTAGATTATTCTCAACAATCTCTCCTTAATGGTGAGTTTTTTTTCTTTTTCATATGATATATTTTCCTTCAGGTGTATGATAATTCTTTTTGTGATGGTTATATTGTCAATCACCCGAATAGTATTTTTTTTTGTTATTTTTATGTGATCAGTCATTCAGAACCATTAGCTCTAATACCATTGATGAGTTTATATATTTTTTCATATTTTCATATGGTTTGGTTATAGTTATTGACAAATTGTGATTCTAGATATATATAACATTAGTCTTTACACATACAAGTTATTTGACACTACTTTTAACTAAAAATTTTAAGACAATAAAGTTATAGTTATTTCATTTTATATAGTATTTAACTTTATTTTTTTCTATTCGATAAGACTGTGATTCACATTTAAATTATTCCAAACATTATCATACTAAATTTAAGTGTTTTTAAATAAGTGTGTATTAACTCAAATGGAAAGTCTGTGATGTTTGTGTTTTATTTTGATCTTGTTAATTTATAGTCACAAAACTTTTTACTTGTAACCAAAATTAACATTCATAGAGCGATATTATATTTGGTTACAAACTTAAATCGGTCATCAATCAAGTAATTTGATCTAAAAATATATTTTTATTTAAAAAGCAAAATATAAAAATATGCAAGTTGAAGAAATATTGTGTGTTCATTATGTAGTAAATAATTTTGTTAGTATATATTGAGAGAAGATGTGTATATATGGAGTAAATCATTAAAAAGAGAGTATTTTACTAAAATTGTGAAACAATAGATATTATTTTAGGAATTTCAATTCATTCTATTGTATTTTTAAATCCTCAAACTTTATTCTAAGGAGAATTACTAACTAAATGTATAATTAATAAATCAATTTGCTTCAAATATTTTAATTAAGCAGCAAAGAGCTTGAATATTAATTTTTGAAGATAATAAACATTGGAGAAAGAGAAGTACACAGAGCAACACACTGACACTTTTCGTTTCCCTTTCCGTTCCGTCCGTATACAACACAAGAGTTACCACCGGCGGTTTCTTCCGTCAACATCTTCGCAGATATTTCCCCGGCGTCCACCATTGCCACCGGATACGACGGTGCGTATGGCTCAGCCGCCGTTCGATCCGTACTACCTGTACCAACAAGATGATCGGAGCAACATCAACACGCTCTTCGTGTCGGGGCTCCCGGACGACGTGAAGGCGCGTGAGATTCACAACCTCTTCCGCCGCCGCCCCGGCTTCGACTCTTGCCAACTCAAGTACACCGGCCGCGCCAACCAGGTACCGCCCCTTCTCCCTTTCTTTCTTCTATATTGTTCCTATCTACTCATAACTGATGCATTCGAAGTTGGCTTTCGCGTGAATTTTCTCTGAATAGAATCAAAGTTGGCTTTCTTTTTCAGGTCGTGGCGTTTGCTACGTTTTTCAACCACCAATCGGCAATGGCAGCGCTGCACTCCTTGAATGTGAGTACCTGGTGGCGTGATCGTGATGAACGCTAGGGTTAGGAATTTATCTCGTGTTTGGATAAATTTGTTCATAAAAACCTATTAGAGAAATAAAAATTAAATTCACGTATCCTATTAACTGAAAGAAGTTTATGTAAAAGTTAGTTTGTAGAAGCTCTTTATTTTTAACCTGTTCACAAGCTTTGGGAGAAACTTAATTTATTTTTAATTTCCTGTAAGTGCTTATTGAAAAATTTTAATCAGTGATGATAGCTTGAGTTGATGATTATAAAGTTATTTATTTAATTTTGTTCCTTGGAGTGAACATTTTGGTATGAGCTTCTACTATTTAGACTAAATGTAAATTGCAGTGTGAGCGCATGCATGTAAGGTAGTGGGATTTTTATGAAGTGTGAAAAGAAATTGAGTGTAATTTATTGGGGAGATGTTTTCAGTTTATAGAAATTGGTCTTCTATTGAGTTCTCTTTTGGTTGATGATTCTCACCAGGGTGTGAAATTTGATCCTCAAACTGGATCTGTTTTACATATTGAACTTGCCAGGTCAAACTCCAGGAGAAAGCGAAAACCAGGTATGTATGTGTGTATATTATGCATGCATGACTAGGGATAAATAAAAAGAAGGAATAAAAAAAATGAAATTATCCTCAAGCTATGATGAATGTGTAGCATCTTCATCTAGATATTTACTCATTTTCATTCTGTGTAGCAACTTTTCTTCAATTTCCCCCCAATTTATGTATCTCTTTGAATTCTGGAGGAATTGAGCTTGTTGTACTTTTATGGTTTAAACTTAATGCCTTTTACTGGACTTTTACTTTTCATAGGCGGTGGAGCCTACGTGGTTATAGACAAAAGGAGCAAAGGGGAGCGTGATGTTCAAGGATCATCAAGTGATGATGGTAATGTTACTTTATTGAGTTCAAGGCAAAGTGTGTGTACTGGTTTCTAAAATGTAATCTAGATTGCTGCTATTGTCTTGTTTGCACCCATAATTAAGTGTCCTCTTCATTTAATTTGAATGGGGTGAGTGAGATTAGAAAGGGAAAAGGGGAGAGGTGCAGCACAATCAACTTAGGTTTCATATTCTTGCCCGTCTTGTTTCTGTGTCTCATTCTCATCTGCACATATTTCACATTTAGGTGACAGTGACCCTGATGAACCATCAGACAGTGACGGCAACCATGGTGATATACCAATCATACCAAGGTTGAGAGTACAATAAATTTGAACAACTGTTTAGCTCAGTTCAAAATTTTGCAAATTTTTGTGCAAACAGATTAAAATATACTAGTATTTGAATATTGTAGTGGGACGCCGAGTCTATAATATTCTCTTCTTGTATGCAGTGATGATGCAGCTGTTGGTTCTGGCCATGCTATACCCGTGGTAAGTTCTAGTGAAAAACTTGGAACCCTTCTAGACTTTAGTGGAAACCATTCAATATTGTTGTCTGCTTTAAATGCAGCACATAGAATTCATATCATTTTCTTTTGTCTCAACAAATAGATTAAAATTTGAGTAGTGTGTAAAAGTTGTTGCTTGCTTTTTCCCATCAAGAATTTTTTTGCTATGCAATCTTTTCAAATTGGCTGTAGGAGCAACATGAAAAGGGCAGTGCCGGAGGACTGTGTTCCACTCTATTTATTGCAAATCTTGGCCCAAACTGCACTGAAGATGAATTAAAGCAAGCCTTTTCTGCGTGAGTTGCTCCTTGCTCCTTCTCTCTTGTTGATGAACCTGCTAAGGGCCTCTGGTGTTGTTATTCAGATTGGACCAGTGCTGAGCAAGCTGATTCTTTTTATATCTAGACCGTGCAATGTTTTCCATCTACTTGGTGTTTATCATAAACTTAATGTCTTCACTCCATGATTTCCAGATATGCTGGATTCAACATGGTCAAAATGCGCTCTAGAGGAGGAATGCCAGTTGCATTTGCTGATTTTGAGGTAAGTTAAGGTTCTGGCAGGAAATCGTAGTTGTCATTGTTAAAAAGTGCTCTTCATTGCTTTGCCAACAAAGTATATTTATGCATACCATATCTGTCAAGAGAATGCTGGCAACACTTGTTATTTGATTGACAAAAATTATTGGAAATAACAAATTTTTGTGGGCTTCACTTGTTATTTAATGATTATTTCTCTTAATTTTGTAATTTTAAATTAATCTTAACCAATAATAGTGTGGTAGAAAAGATGTGTTAACTAGTGTGGCTCTAGCACAGTTTATCTTTGAAATAACCTTGCTCTGGATTTTTACCCGTCATAGATTATCTTGTCGACCTTCCATCTTTTGACAGGAAATTGATCAAGCTGCTAAGGTCGTGGAGGAGCTTCAAGGAAGCTTGCTTCCATCATCAGATCGGGGTGGCATGCACATAGAGTAATCTCTAACCTAACGACTTCTATTAATTTTTATTCTGCTTTGATTGGATGTTTCATCTTTCTAATTTACTCTCTTCTTTTTTTATCTGTGCTCTCTAGATACGCAAGGTCTAAAATGAGGAAGCATTAGGAAAAAAATTGGAGGTAAAACAGCTACGGGATAATTTGGTTTTAGATATAAAGTAGTTGCAACATGTTAAAGGAACAATAAGAATGGACATTCCTTTAGTTATGCTTCAAATCATGTAATGAGTTGGAACGTTGGTATAGAAGCTTGAAAACATGTTAATCATCATGCATTGAGATAATCAATCATTACATCCAAGTACTTGTCCCTTTTGAAACTCGAAACTCCTATCATGAATTTTGTTCTTGTGGTCGTGGATTGGACATTGAAAGAGAGACAATGAAAGAAAATTAGTGATAGATAAATGTTTTTGGTTGAACTTCCGAGTTTTAGGAACAACTATATTTTTATTATGAAAAATGTAAACCACATCAGCAGTAATGCTAACAAACTACACTTCATGTTCTGTTTAGATTCTTAATTATGTTTCTGAAATTTTTCTTTACGACAGTAAATAGAAAATACTAATACCAAATTCATAAAAAAAATAGAAGCCAAAAATGCAAGGTTGTTTGTCTTCTTTGCTTTTCTTTGTAATAAATAATAAATGTTTTACAATAATCTGTTTAAAAGAAAAAAGTGCCCAAGAAACATGAAACAATGATTCATATTTTAATTTGGGAACAGCACCACAAATTTTACGTGTATGTCCAATCTAAGTACACAACATAACTTTTAGAATGACAACTTAAGTGATGAATTCATCTGGTATCAATGTTCTCTTAACTCAGATCTTCAATTGCTGGAATCCTATTAATTGAAAAAAAAAACGTTGTAAAATGACAAACCAAACTTTACCGTTGCAATTGTTTTTGAACACTAGATAATTATTTTCAATTCAACTTCCATCTGAAGGGAATGCTATCCATTGAAGGAAAAAGTTTTCCAATGCTATCGTACAGTATTGAATTTCGACTGCATGCATAATAAATTCCTTTCGAACTGCAGGTGATCGTGTTTGTATTATTTACTTGCTCAGAAGCAAAACCAATTTCAGAAATACTAAATTAATTATATACAAGTTTTAAACACGTGTTAATTAAAAAAAAACAAGGAATATATTATCTCACGAATTTTCACGCCACAATATGATGTGAAAATGTAGTACCTATACCCTTGACAACATCCAGACTTGGTACACCATAATTTATAAAGAAAAACAAAGTTGTGAATAAACATTGGCGGGCATGTGAAGAGCAACATCGAGAAACTGAAGTTATCAGAGTAGATCAATTTTACCGCTCTCCACAAGTGCTTTTATTGATCTGTAACATATGAAATGGAGGACACCTGGCTCCATCTCAAACAGCTTCGACCTGCCAGATAAATTGATTTATTTTTTAACCTTTTAAAACGAGCAAAATAAATTATTACAAGAATACAAAAATTGCCTGTCATCAGCAGGTCCATCTTCGAGTTGAATGCCCGTGAGATACTCTTTACTTCTACATAAAACAAATGTATCTAGTTGTGGTTCTGGCACTGAAAACACACAAACAAAATATTTTGTCACGGTCGTGAGGACACAAACTTCAAGAAAATAACATATGGTAAACTAAGAACCAAAGTATGATTTGATGTAAAGACAATGATAATATGACTCTCATTTTTTATTCTTTGAGTAGATTATTAATTAATGTGTCACTATCTTTTTTCTTAAAAGAATCAATAACTGATACTAAGCCTCGTCAGAGAGTAAAAGATAAAAGTAAAAAATGAAAGACAAAGTATAATTTTCCTTTAATCTGGATCCCAGACAATCAAAGACATCATTTAGCAGAAGGGAAAAACATAAGTGGGGAAGATGACAGAGAAACCCCTCAAAATCTAACTCGGTTCTTCCCGGAAAAGAATCCACAATTACTGATATGCACAAAGGATAGAAAAAATAAAGCGGAACTCACTCAACCAGGCTCCTACCAAGTGGATTTAAACATGTGACTTGACCTCCAAGTCACAAGGTTGGTTGTCATCAAACTTACCTAGAACCATCCAATATGATACTAAATTGTGTGTGCGATTTTGTGAGTAAGAGAAAAAAAAAATATAATAGCTATCTATAATGAAGTACAACTCAATGTAACATTACAAAGTTTGGAAACTATAGCAATCAATCCCAAGAGACAATGGCGGAATCATGGAATTAATCCTGAACGATAGTCTAAAATACGGTAAGTATTTCTAGATATTTCATATACTCTAACACTAAGGGTGCACAATACAAGAGTTTCAAGAACTTCAAAAACTAATTTTCCGTCAAAAAATGCGAAGATTAGTGCCCAAAATCTTATTTTAGAAAGCTGGATACTGCAAGAAAAAGCTAGAAGCATGAAGGCCAGATCATTCAGAAAACTACTACAGAACTCATCGTCAGACTTTTCATGTAACTGACAAGGTATGAAAGTTAACTTCATTATAGACTGGTGAGTTTTAGGCAGAGCCAATTTGATTACTCTTAAAGACACACAATGGAGAATGACGCAATGAAACAAAATAACCTAAAGTGTCTTCTAAGTTCTAGGGATGATAAATTACCCATGTCCTCCTCTTCACTTATTACAGATTGCTTAAGCACAGACTGATAATTTTCTGGCAGCTTCGACAGAACAGTCTCCTCTAGATGTTGGTTTAGGTCACTTGTACACCTGCAACAAGAAAACCATATTCAAAACCCACAATGAGAATGCTTTAATGCTATCAGTTAAAACACATTGCTAGTCAGAAAACAATTCGTCAAACAATCAAAAATAACGGATAGACTTACGTTCTGGCGAAATCTCTCTCGTCTTTGGATAGCCTGTTCCAAAGTTCTTCGGTTTTTAGGATGTGAAACATGTATTTTTCAATCTACAATAGAAACATGGTTATGAAAATAAAAAACAAAAATATTCAATGAACGGAGAAATTGGTGAAGTTAATTCCCAGTTTGGCCAGTATTCAAATTAGTTCAGCAACTACCTCCCACCCTAATTGTTTTAACCCATTGTACGCAGGTACTAAAAATGCAAGCTGCAAAACTATTAGGGAAACAAATATCCCTCAAAATTTTCATCTGGATTATGTTTGGTTTAACCTTTCATAAATATTCTTAAGAGAAGAAAAAAGTGAAACAAGTTTCTTCATAAGCTAAAACTAACTTAAAAATAAGTTAAAAATCTAAATTTAGAGAAAATAATGAGAGAATTTGCATAAATTAACTTAATTTTAATTTACAGACAAATTTAATTCTTTTTTCCTTCTAAAAGTGTCTATAGAAGTTAATCCAAACATTTCTCTAGAGCAATGTTCCTAATGTTCCTATTGTCACTGCTAATACTTGAAAGGAATTTTGTCCATACATTTCTCCAGTGTTTATATAAATTTGTCCACAATTTTCCACAACTTGAAGGAATTGAGAATTAACAGGCATAATAACACAGAAGGTGGCTACCTTCTGGATGCGGATGCGGAGATAGGATCTCAACAGAAAGAGGGTTCTGTCCAAGTCCATCTGATACAGAGACACTGAGAGAGGATCATTCCCGACACTGGATTTCTCCTCCACTGTTTCCTCCTGCACAAACAGAAACAAACAAACGAATTAAAAATTGGAGGCAAGAGAAGATTGGTTAGGGTTTGAGGTATGAGAAGTTGCGTACCATGAGTTCAATCTGTTCCTTGACGCGGGAAATCAAATGGGATTCGTATCGGAGAATCTCCGGCGCCGCCTTCTCGTTACGCCATGCTCGCTTGAGAAGCTCCACATCGGTGGTTGCAATCAAGGAAGCGTAATCGTCGTCCAGTGACGCCTCTTCTGCACCAGAGCTTGAAGCCATTGATTCTTCGATTCAAGGGTTTGCTTTTTCTTTTGCTTTAACCTTCCAACAATAAATTGGCGCCAAATCCCAAATGAGAGAGATAGAGAGCGGGAGTGTCCATCACGTGCCCATGCAGGTGCATGTCAATCACGCACAGTTCAATTTTTACATTTTTTTTACTCTTTTTATTATTATTATTATTATTATTATTATTATTATTGATTATTTAAGAAGAATTAATGCTTGATCTAATTTTGATATTTTATTACTTTTTTCATCTAAAAAAATTCAATTAAGTTTTATTTTAGTACGTAGGTTAAATGACGAATATTTCCTTAGAGTTTTTGATTATAATAGAATATTTTAGAATATAAAAGAATTTTAATTTTAATTTATTTAATTAAAAACTAATTAATAAAAATACTAATCATTTTAGTTAAGTGTGTGACATCACCGAAATAATGTGGCACAGACTCCACCACATCCACATTCTCTTGAAAACCCCCTCGCAAAAAAATTTTGCAACTTATTTATACCAGAAAACAAAGTTAAGTTCAAAATTGTTCACTTTTTTTTTTTTTCTAGAAATGTATTTAACCATGCAAAATAGTTAAATAAATTAAAACAAGGGATATAATTAGTTTCAAAGGAGATATATCTAATAGTAACATTTAAATACATTCATGATGGGAATTTAACTTAGAGTCTAAGTTAAACATCGTATCAGGATTAAGTTTATAAATTTATTATTTTAAAATTTTTAGTTAAGAGTGGTGTAAATTTTTTATATAAATTGAATCCATACTTAGTGATACTAAATTTTTTTTTTGGTGATTTCTTTTGAAAAATCATCAATTCGTGCATAAAGAAGAGATAGTTCATGGTTGCTACGTCCTGAAGCAACCTCCTCTGCCCCTTCGACGGATTACCACTGGCATTGGGAATGACCAAGAGGATATTTATTGCGTGTGATGTTACATAGTACTGTGAACTAAAGCATATAAATTGACCTTAACTATTGATAATATCAAGAAAATACTATGTTCATGAATTACGCAAAGTATTAATGGTTATTAAAAAAAAATTACGTACAAAATATTAATTATACATATTGGGCCCATATGAATGAGGATCAATGAGCATCTTATCGACTTCGTGATCCACCCTCGAAATGTACCAAATTGAAAATAATACATTTTGTTGGTACTCACAGTTTACAAGATAGTTGTGTACAAATTTACACAGCATTGCATTGATCTATCGGAAGAATCAAAGGTGTGGGTTCTGTAAAGTTTTTTGGTGATGTTGATATACACGGACAAGACTGAGACAGAGTCACCCTCGGGATAAGGTGTGGACTCCCTTTGCTTGTAACTTGCCTATACAAAACCGGAAAACAGGACACTTGACATGTCTCTTGATCCTACAATGTCTGCACCACACAGCCCTGTCCCCATCATCCAACCAATATATTTTGCTTTAGATGTTACAAAAGTCAAGAATTCATCAAAAAATAAATAAAAACTTGTCATAATCAACCAACCAAGGTGTTTGTTTGATTTTGCATCCTTCAGTGTTGAAAATTGGAACACAAATTATCACAAATCCCATTTCACCCTTCTGTAAGGCTTAAAAAGTTAACTGATGTGACTACCATTATCATGATTGCTGGTTCACATGACAGTCTCAGACCACCAAGTTTGTTCATTTTTCAATGCATGCAAGTCCATGCAAAAACATTGGAACAAGAGAGAAAGAAATCATGTGGGAGAGAGATAGAGATTATTAAATGGTCCATGACTTCCATTAGTTCAGATATTTCTAATCAATTTTTACTGAAATTGTAATGGTTTTTGGATCATATAATATAATATAAAAGATCAGAGAGAGAGATTTAAAGAGTGATGAAGATAGTAGACAGCAGCACTAACTCTATCAAGGTCACTGAGGCACTAACTTACAGGATTTCCTGAAAATTCTTCAAAAGCTTCTATATTTACCTATCCTACTTTCACTCTGCTATACAAATGCAAAATTAGATCCCATTGCACAAGAAAAAAGGAATAAAAAACTAACAAAATAGGTGGAGAACAAGCATGTTCTATATATTTAGCATAACAAGAACGCAATCTTCTTCATCAATCAATTCAAATGTCATCTTCACATGAGGCCCTTCTAGCCTTGTCCCTATCACCCCAGTAGGAAGGCTTGTACTTTTCAAGGGATAGCTTCCCACTGAAGGACTCCAGAGTCTCTTCTAAAAGGGGACCACTATAATGGTGCTGCCTTTGCAATGGCTCTGACCACAGTCTACCACTTCGGTTTCCTGCATCATAGCCTGGAGTGGAGATGTAATTTGTGTCCATCACCATGTCACCCTCTAGTATTCGCAGAACCTTCAATAAACAACCACAAGTATCACAAAACTTGCCTTTTAGTATTTCAGTGAAGAATGGATCAATTTTAGGAACTTAGGAAAGTTGACAAGTGCATTGCATGCATGCATGTGAGGAATTACTATACAAGCTTCCTGATATTTTGGAAAACATGTTCTGATTCTTCAGAGTTCTGCTTAACTTGATAAAGTTCTAAGAACTATATGCCATTGTGAGTTTTTTTCATCAAGCAAAGTTTGGCAAAAGAACAAAAGGGCTTAAAACTTCCTTTACCTGTGACATGCGTGGTCTACATTGAGGATCTCGCTGAATGCATAATGAGGCAGCATGGAGCATGCAATACACCTCATTTTCAGAATAGTGGTTACCAAGTCTTGGATCAATCAGTTCCTCGGTTGCATAATCTTCTAAGAGAGGTCGTGCCTGTTTAATATCCAAAAGTTTACACAATCAGACAAAGGCTAACATAAACAACAACAGAAATTCAAACTTTTATAGACTTGGAGTGTCATGTTTCACTTGAGAGTTACTATTTATTCTTGAAATGGTGCCAACATCCAACAATCCAAAAGTTTATGAAGTTAGACATTCTCATACTCTAAACTTACCCACTCGGTAAGGCACTGCTGTCCCTTTGGCCTAGTGAGATCCACAGCTTTTCTCCCAGTAACAAGCTCAACTAATACCACCCCAAAGGAATAAACATCAGCTTTTTCAGTGATTTGACCACTTTGAGCATATTCAGGAGCCAAATACCTACACAAAAACGGCATAGTTCAGTTGCAAATTCAGTGATATATATATATGTACAAATTTAACTATGAAACTAAGTCAAAATCCAGACAAAAACTTACCCAAATGTTCCAATCACTCTAGTTTCCACACCTGTGTCTCCATCAGGCTGCCACCTCGCCAGTCCAAAATCACCAACCTTTTTTCATAACATAATTTAGCCCAATTAATAACCTTTGAATTGAAGGATATATTTGATGCACCTCAACACAAACTGTGATATGTAGGAAATTGAAAAATATATTTTTAAGCATTTCACAATTATTTTAATGAACTGAAGAGAGACAGAGAGAGAGAGAAAACTGTAGAGAGATGAATATTCAATAATAAAGTACTGGTGTCTTTCAATATGTAAACTATGACACGGCATTGTACAGAGGAAGCAAAGCAGTACCCTACCAGAGGTTCAAAATCGTGAGTTATGAGAATGTTGTTTGGCCTCATATCACGGTGGATAATGCAACCAACTCTGCACTCTTCATGAAGATATCGTAATCCACGAGCTGCACCAACAGCAATTTTTTGCCGTGCAGACCACTCTAATGGATCCTTTTGTCGCCCTGAAATATTCTTAAGCATTATTAAATCAATTTATAATCAAGTCACCATGTTCATATCACTGAATGTAACATGAAAACATCATGATGTTAACATATACTATGCATAAATGTAGCCCTTTTAAAGACAAAAAAGAAAATGATAGTTGGCGTATCCATTTATAAGCCAAAAATATGATTTTTATATTAACTAATACCATTTTAAAGTTATTTACTGACACTTAATTGACAGTTTATGGACATCATCGCATGCAGAATGTTTTCTTCGCCAAGTTCAAGCTAATTCAAAATAGGAAAAAGGTTATTTCTATCATGAGAAAATTTGGTATAGGAGCAAGAGAAATCACCATATAAATGAGAATCCAATGATCCGTTGCATATGTACTCATAAACCAGTAGCCTTCTCTTATCCTCTATACAGAACCCAATGAGCATAACAACATTCCGGTGTTGAGCACAGCTCAGGACTTCCACCTCTGAACAAAATTCAAGATCACCTTGAGAACTAGCTAATTTATGTTGCTTCACAGCAATGACTTGTCCTTCTGGTAGAACCCCTCTATGAACAGATCCAAACCCTCCTTCAGCCAGGAAGTTGGCCTGCGAAAAACCGCCTGTAGCAAGTTCTAACTCAGCATAGCTGAACCATCTTGGAGGTTTTCCAAAAACAGGTGCTTTGTGTTGACATATTGAACACAGTGGAGGAGGACCAGGTGGGGCATTTCCAGATAATGCTATTGCTTCTCTTAAATTTCCACTGAAATCCATGTCATTCCTATAGGTTGAGATTTCAAATCCAGCTCCTCTATCAAGCCTAGAATACTTATCTAGGAAAGCTCTGGTTGTAGAAGCTTGAGGCATACCATGAGTTGTCTCTGATCTCTCTTCATTGCGTTGTGATGATTGTTGATGCAAAAGCAATTCTGTGATCCATGGTTGGTATCTCATGCTTGCTGAAGATGTGGACAGACTTTCACTTTCAGTTTCTGAATTAGTATCACAAAGCTCTTGACTTTCTAGGATAGTTTCCTCCTTTTTGGACTCACCATTCGTCTCTGAGATGAAGAATGGTGAAGTTCCCGGATCAGAGCTTGACACTGATGAAGTACCAGCTTCAGTTGCAGTGAATGGTGTCCCTAGCTCAGGGCTGCTAGATGGAGTTACAGCAGGTCCTTTGATAGAATTTAAGGAATCAAGCTTTATTTTGCTTCGCTTTTCAGACATGTCATCTTGCTCAGGAGGTGATGGACCTGCTTCTTCAACATCCTTCTTCGGAGGTCCAATCAAATTCAACCGCAGTACTTTTGGTTGAGAACGCTTCATAACCACGATGTTACACTGTAGTTCTTCCATGCATCGCTTTTCTTCATGCTTGAGCTGTCTGCAAAGAAGGCAACAACACAAACTCAATTACAATCACCAAAAATGTAGATATCATCAGGTTTAATGGTTACAATAGCATGCTTCTCAACGAGGAAAAGATATAAGAGAGAGTACTTGTCTAACACGACCCAATTGGCTTGTGCTTTTTTGGCTTCTGCTGCCACTGCTCCACAAGGTGATCCAGAAACAATTTTAATCCTGACATTGATCTGCAGAGAAAAGAGTGGAATGAGAATTCGACCTCAACATTCAATTTGCATGAACCTTGCATACAACAAGGCTACTAACCTTGTTTGGATCATAGACATTATGGAGTTGAAGAATCATCTGAGAGCAAGAATCAGTGATATCACTCTTCTGCTCTGATATTGTTCCTGGAGGGTACTTCTTAATACCACTGGCACAGTCACCAGCAAATCTCGGAAACCCCCATAATCTTCTGCCTGCATATGAGTAGAATAACAGTCATTTACACATAATAGCATGGTCAAGGTTCAAAGTCCCACAAAAGGAACACCAACATAGTTTAAGAATGCACTCATTATTTCCTGTCACACACTGCAGTGACATAATTTCAAAATGAAAAACCACAGAAACCACTGACCATGTCACATACTCGCATCTGAATCAATGGAATCAAATCCCCCTTTTTCCAATTTGCCAGAGAAACAATATCCACCCAGAAAAAGAAGCACAAAAGTAGATCAAATTCAGGCGAAAAAGGAATCACAATCACCTGAACTTTGTGAAGGCACAACCACTAGCAGTGTAATGCAATCCCCAGGTTGAACAACATGGGTCAGGGACCAAACAAGAGCAGTTTTTGGAATTTCTTTTGATGCCTTAACGGCAACAATGACCTTCTCAGCACCATCGGAACCTTTCTCTTGCTTCCCCCGCTTCTGTTGCTCTCGACTCATCAGTACCAACAACAATGCCTCAAGAACTTCCTTGCTCAAAAGATTCAACTCTCAACAACCATCCAAAGCATATGTGTTGGCAATTTCTACATAGGAGAAAGTGAAACACGAGGAGACGTTCAGTGTCATATATATCAATCATTAGCCTGCCCCACCACAACAATTATAATTTATCTTATCACCAACATGCTTGTACATTCCACGGGGTAATAAAAGAGACAAATTCTTATAACCAAATTCAAACCATTTGTATTTTTGTAGCAGTATCACACACTCAAAAGTAAAAACCTTCCCCAACGTTCACAGAATCTTGGTTTTTTTTTTTTCAAGTACGTTCCTAAAGTAGTATAAAATCCGGGAAGAATCAGATACCCTTTTGTGGATCAGAAAGCAAGAAGCAAGAGGTTGAGGGTGCAGCAGCCTCCAGTTCAAAATGCAAAATGCACTTCAAGCTTTCTAACCTCCAACAAGATTCAAAACAGTGAAAGATAGCATAGCATAGCACACTGCTTGATGAGAGATTTGAAAGGAGGCCCTTCACTCCACTAGCTGTTGTGCTTTTTGTACCTTCAAACAACCTATCAAGTCAAAATAGTCGAAAAGAAGCTGCTTCAGAAAAGGTAAAGGGGAGTGTGATTTGGATCCAACTATTTGGCTCTACTATCGAAAACATTTAGAAGGAAGCCTCCACATAAGATTCCTCTGCATAAATAGTATATTGTCCTTCCTTCTTCATCAGAAAACAAAACAATCCAACCCAATCTCCCCTGAACCTCAGAGACACATAAAAATGACTTCAGATATAGGTCTTTCAGCTCTCTTTCTCTGTGAAATTTCACCCTCAGTTTTCACCCTGCATAGTCCCAGATTCAATGTACATCAGACAAATAATAATAATAATAATATCGCAGAGTTAGGTGTGTGAAGAAGAATCGCAAATAAATAAATATATATATATATATATATAAATATATAACTACATGTATGTACAAAAATACGATATGATTTACTAATAACTTGCAACCGCCATTTTGTTGGTTTAGAAGGTCAAAAGCATCATTGGAGACAAGGAAAAGGGAAAGCCGGAATAAGATCCAGTCCAAAACTTCATTTTCTTTAATACATTTATTTATATTATATCCTTCCATCAAACAACCCTTGTGGACAAATGAACATCCAGCGAAAAAACAAGAAGAAGGAATATCACACTTCTTTTTTCAAAAAAAAAAAATTGTTTTTTTGCTTACAATTATTGTCTTCAGATTCTCTAAAAATCGATTTCCAGCGAAAACACACGCCTGAACAACCAACTTCAATCAAAATTACTCTTCTCCGATCAAATATGAAAATGAGTCACTCACAGAGAAACACCCAAAAACGAAACAAAGCCCGAAACTTTATCAACAGTTAAGTCAACCCAGAAAGAGAAACCAGTGTTGGTTGAGACTTCAGAGATAGAATGAGTAAAAAGGAGTGCAAAATGGTTTCTGGGTAAGAAGAAAGATATCAGTCCTGTTGCAAGTGACCAATGGAATTCTAGACGGAAAAAATAGATATTAATATAATAAAGGTTATTTATTGTAATTGTTTTACTCACTGTAGTAATTTTCTTAAGTTTTTTCAACAGCTCCTGATTTCAAGCTTTAAAAAGTTTAAAACATTATGTCACAGTAATTTTATGGTACCTCTAAATAGTATATTTTTATCATAGCATAAATAATGAGAATAAAATCAAATAGACTAAAACTTAAACTGAGAATAATTTACATTAGACTTTCACTCATTTTCACTGTTATAATCACACACTTTCATGTACAGAATTCTGTGCTAACTATTTAAGATTAAATATGGTTTCTTATCAGTTTAAACTTAAACATATGGAGAATGCAAAGTCTGATATAACTCATTGATATTATTTTCCTTTTGAAGAGAAAAGATAAAGGTGTTCCTCCTTGGTTTGATTTACATAGTACATAGTAAGGTGAAATGCAGAAAGACAAGACACTTATCTTCTATCAGTTTTTGATTTTTGCAGTAAAATCACCTTCGAGGGGTGGTCTGGTTTGGATATAAAAACACCTCCTTTTTTTCTCTTAATTTCGGATATACCCCTAAGTTTTGTTCATATACATAGCATTGAACTTGTGAATGTGGGAACTTTAATTTTGAAAGTTGAATCATGCGCGGGATGTTACAGAAAATAGCATGAAAATCTGTAAGAGGTTGCTCTGTTCTGAGTGATGGTGCATTGATGTTTTCATGACTTATATGTCATTAATAAAGGGACAGTGTCGTGTTATGGTTGTGGTTATTATGACAAACTCAGTGACTTTGGTCACTGACAAATGAAGCAATTTGTTACTTGGAGCAATGGGAAGAGATGGCTTAGATAAGAGTGTGTGGCGGGACCTACATGATCTCTTGTTGTAGTAACAGCATTTGTTTTTTCTCTTCTTAAATTTCAAATTAAAGGGTGCTTGTTTTGTTTTGGTTTGTGGTGATTCGAATGTGCTAAAGTTTGCTTCCTTACTCCTAAAGTTGTGTGCCATTTGGGACCAAAACATTTTGGGAGGGAAACCTAGGTGGTGACATCACCTCAACTAAAATGGAGAATTGTGTTGTGTTTGTGTGTATGCTTTTTAAGGTTGATGATCATAATAATTGGGAATTTGATGAGATCCATTCGTCTCTTCGTCATTATGTAGAGTCCAAAGTTGTTATTATTGTTCCTTTACTTTACAAGATCTCCTTTCATGATTTGGCTTATCATTGGTTTAGGGTTTGAGTAGTTGAAAAACTTTTAGAATGTTGAATTGAATGATGTTAAGATAAAATAAAATTTGGCAGAAACATCACAATAATGTTTTTTTTAAACTATCAAAATAGACAATTTTGAAAAGAATTATAAAAATAAATAAATTGTGTATGATTTAATTGTGAAAGAGTTGGGTTATAATAACATAATTTTAGTTAAGTGGGATAGAGTTTAAGTCTAATTCAATCCGACAAAACTGGTTTGTAAAATGAGATTTGCACTCATTTATATACGAGTTTGAATTCTTTACCAGTTTTTCTCTGTCGTTCATATATTGTGTCTTCAAAATACACCGATGACTATTAATTTTAAAATATATTAGTTATCTTTAGAGTAAAAAAAAATGTATTTTTAATGTTCAGCAGAGGACAATACAAATAATTCAGTAGAAAGACTGGACTCTTTATATACTATGAAATTATCTCATTTATGGTCGATATAAGACTTCAACCGTAAAATTATAATATTTTAACATCACTTAATTATTTTACAAATGTTCATTTCGAAAATTTAGAAAAAAATGCACCACACAATTAAGCTTTGCCAAAACAAGCTGAAATAAAAAAAAAATGGAGCATTTTGATGGGTAATAAAATATTTGCATTAATTAAGAATGGTGTGTGAGAACAGAAATAGAGGAGAGTGGCATGAAGGTAAATTTAAGAAGGTAGTTGTCCTATTCTCTGAACGCATTGAATGTGTTTTGGATTTGGCCATAAATGGCGCAGCGGTTAAACTTTTAAAATGCACCGTCACGTCACCGTTACATTGCATCATTCAATACTAAATATGTCATGGGATCCACTCACCTTCTTTCTTCTTCAATATAACAACAATATCAAATAATTTTTATTTAATAGTTCCTTCAAAAATGGGTAATTAATTGTATGAAAATGTGAATGATTTGTAATGTGGTGAGATGTTATTCTGCACTTGTAGTGTATTTTTAGTGTATGAAAATAAAATTTTATTTGTAGTGTATTTTTTAAAAAGTTTACACAAATGTAAATAAATTTATATTATCATTATCACCACCTAATTGATTTTTAAAGGACTTCATAATTTTTATTGTTAACGGAACGGATAAAATCACAGGGTATATATACACTGACTAAACGACGTCGTGTTAGTATATTTGAATTTTGACACCACGTATCCCGGATCGTGTCCCATGGCTTTCGAACCTACTAAACTTTTTTTATTAAATTTCGATTAAAATAAATAACAAGGGACAGACACTTGGCAAATATAATAATTATTTATATTACCATGATAATTAAAATGTTACCAAACAATCAATAATTATTTTTCAACTTTATAAAGGGTTCTTTTGTACAAAACTTTTATTATTCAGTGTTCTAAAGATATTAACTAAGGAAGTTATAAAATAAAATCATATTCTGGGATCAGGAATGATTGTACAAGAAAATGTTTTTTTGTTAATCATAAATTGTCATGTATGATTTTATTAGTAATAACTTTTAAAAATTAATCAAAAATGAAAAAAAAAATTGTATCAGTGAAAGAAACTCATATATTAACAGTAAATTGAATAAAAAAACAATTATAACTTTATATGACTGGAGCTTAAGAATGTTGACGTTTGACTGGTGCAACGTATTGCACATAAATGAACATTCAAAATGGTTAGTGTTAGTCAACATTTTCAAGCTATTCACAAGACCTTACCATTCTTATATTAATATAAATGAGCATCTTCACTACATTTAATACTAACTAGTGTTTATCACATGATATTTGCATCATGTTGGTTATTATTTTTTATTTATTTAATTTTATGGAACAGTAAATTAGTGGCATACATTCATTAATTAATTTTTAACATTTTTTATCGAATTAACAGATTCTTATATTTTTGGTGAAAAAAATTATTTTGTTGATAAACCAGTTAATTTAACTTTCATTTGTGAAAAATAATATAAGTGATTAACATTGTACTTTAAAGTACAATAGATATAGTTTGATTTCATGTATTTAGATTTTTTGACAGTAAATATAATTTGATTATTTTTGTGAAATATGATTTTTATCATGAATTTAATGTAATTTTTATTTTTATTTTATATTATTTAATTTAATTTTTAATTTTTAATATTTTTTTATATAATGATAAATGATTCATAGATTTGGAAACGTCAGTATAATATATGTCAAAGTTCACAACTTGATTTTATTAAAGATATAAAAATATTATTAGTTATAAGTTTAAGAAATTATGATTAATTTTTAATTTCAAATATGTTCCACCCAACAATAATTAACATTTAATATATAACAATTGTAAGATACAAGAGTTCTTCGATCTACCATTTTTTTTTTCGTTTCATAAAATAATTATACTATTACATTTCAATAATAATTTATTTATTATAATATAATATACTTATATCATTATTTTTGTAAAATATTTGTAATACAAAAATATTTAACAAAATTAATGTAATTAATTATTAGTTTATTAATGGTTAGATTGCATGATTTTACCCTGAAATTCAATTTTGTGATTGATATTTAAAAGTGTTCAAAATATAGTTGATATTATTCCTTGTTTAGAGCAAAATTACAATGAATTTATATATTATATCTTATGTTAAAAAGTTATGAAAGTATTTTATCCGGTTTTAGAACGAAAGGTTTTTTAGTGATAAATAATATAAGAAATTGAATGTAATTTAAATGATAAAGATCAAAATAAATAGTGTTTGAAAATATGTTGAGGTAACAATTGAGGTAGATTCATGTTAAATTTTTTGTTTTATAATTTTAAAAGTCTATTCAAGTGTTAATGGAAATGATGTATTTTAATTGTCTTTTATCTATGCAATATTGCCGGATATCCATAATTGATGACTAGAAAAGTTTTGGTCAATATAAAGAAACATTATAAGGTATTGTCTGTTTTTTATAATAAAACTTTTTTATAGTATTAATATTTTAATCTCAAATAGTCAACATAAAATATTATTTATTTTGAAATATAAAAATTATATTGTTTTATTTTTAAGAAACGTGTCAAATAATTGAAAGAAAAAAATATTTTTAAATTATCGTTGATTTCGAACTTTTAAATAGTATAAAATTCTTGAATATTTCAAAACGGTTAAATTCAAATGAAAATATATTATTTAACTCAGTAATCATTTCAGAAAATGAAAAATATAGTTAATCTATTTCACACCTTAATTTTTCATATATGTAAAATCTTCTGTATATCAAAAAGTAAAAGTATTTTAATTTATTATTTAAATCATTGTTAGATATTTATTTTAATTTTTTTTAGTGATACAATGCAATGATCTAATAGTAATTGAAGTGATGAGTTAAAATGAATAAAAAAAGTTAAAATATCATTATTTTATAAAAAATAAATTAATTATTATTGAGTAAATTGTTTACAAAATAAGGAATCACTGTGTTAACTTGACAAATCCATGAATAATTGGGAAAGAAAAATCATTGTCTGCTGTCGATTTTGTCTTTTGCTTTTACTAGGAACCAGAAAATGATGCAGTTCTATACTTTTTTTTTTGGTTCATTATAGAAGCGTGTTCCATACTCAATGGCATCACACACGATTCAAAAATTCAACTACAAGGAGGTTAATTAATCTTACTCGAGCACCCCACTATGCAATATTAAAAGAAAATAGTGTTGCACACAACCCTAAACTGATATTATAACGTTCTAACATATCTATGATATTGCATCACATTCATCAAATCTTAAACGTATAAACATTAAAAAACTGACCAGAAATTCAATTTCATGAATGTTATTTTATAAGTTAAATTAGTAAGTAAAATGTAGCACTCGTGTTTCTAATCTATATACTATCCATTGTTTGGAAATACTTTCATTATAAAAAAAAATTTATTAACAGTCAAGTAATTGTTAGTCATTATATTGATTAATATATATACTAATTTATAAAATAAAAATTATTGATTACTATTATGATTATCATTATGAATAAAAAATTATATAATGATCAAAACCTAAATTATAAAAAGTTATAAATTAATTATTTTGATAGACAAAATCTTGGTAACTAATATATAATGATCAATTTTATTTAATAGTTAAAAACCTTGATAACTAAATTTTTAAAACTTAATTTAGAGATCAATTATAATTTGTTATTTATAATAATCATCAATTATTTTTTATTTTATAAATTAATGTCTTAATTGGTGATTATAATGATTATCAATTTTTCATCGCTGATTATTAATAAAAAAATTTTAATGTTTATTTTTTAACATAATGTTTGCATAAGAAATCAAATAAATGTCGTCATCATAGATATCATAGTTTTAGAATAGGTAAAATAATATTATACTATTTATAATCAATTTCATTTTCTAAATAGAAAAGTTAAAAATATCTGTATAATGATTTTTCTTTCTAAAAAAGTTAGAACAGTTAAACTTTATTCTTCTACATATGTTCAAGTTTATTTTCTCCACTTATTTAAAATAGACCGAGAAATAAATTGAGAATAAAAAAAAAACTTATATAACACAGAAAACCTTTCGTATCAAACACGTCTAAAATCAATATCTTAAGAATATTCGATAATAAATTTATCAATAACTTATTTTAATAAGATTAGTTGAATCGATGATATCACATATTTTATTTCTACACTCAATATTTTGACCTAATTTCCCTTTAAATTTTGTTATTTTTCTTTGTTTATTGATATTTGATTTGGTAGTTCTAAACAGGAAAAATCATAATGATTAGTAAAAAGTCACGATGTTTAAATAAGTGAATTAAGAAAAAAATGTAGATGAAATATTTGGTCAAAAGAAAATATGTTGTTAGTTTGGTAGGACTATATAAAAGAGATTGAATTTCTTTTAGGAATAATAGAAATAAAAATTAAACCTATCAGTAATTTGCATACCGGGTGAACTAATATAGTGAATAATGGATTACTGGTAAAATAAAATATTTGGGAATTTTTTTTAACCTACTCAAAGAAAAACAACTACAATAATTTGAGTACAATGCTTGTTTTCAACAATTTTTTTTTTTTCGAAATGTATTAAATTATTTTCGGTTTTGAAAGTGACTTATAACTATTTTATGAAGCCCACTTCACTTACGTGCTTAATCTATGAAATATACTCTAAATCAGTAATAGAAATAAAAATTAAACCTTATAATTATTATTATTATTATTACATTAGAGTTCGAAACTGAACCTTAAAAATGGTGTTCAGAATTATAAATATTAGTCACCAAATTTATCTTCCACATTTAAATTTTTTTATACCTACCTTGAATTTCTTTTATCACTTATTTTGTATTACATAATTCTTTTCCTTTCCTACCTCTGTCTTCCTAATTTGGGGTACATGCCTCCCAACTCAAAGCATGTTAAATTTTGATTAGTGGCAACAAAATTAGAAATTGATAAATCAATTTAAATATAAAGGTATTTAACTACTTTAATATAGTATCACAATAGCCCGATACTAGAAAAAAAAATCATTTTATTGTATTGATTAAATTAAATATAAACTTTTTGATTAAATTAAATATAAATCTAAGAATTAAATATGATTTTAGCCTTTAAATTTAGATGCAAATTCTCTTCCTCTTATATTTGACTGTTTTTTGGCCACTAGAAAGTGTGATCCTTCGAGAGGGTGGGTACCTGCAAGTAGTGGGTATCTACAATTATTACGACGCTCAAGTTAGTCTTAACTTAACACAATGTATACGTAAGTATAAAAATCAGAAAAAGTTGCCCCTATGACCACTCAACCCTATTTTATATTATTTGGATTCGATCCTCTCATTACTACCTTTGGAGGTAATTTTTATTATTTCATAAATATTAATAAACCCCATGAAGGTTTCATTGTAACCGTTAAGGATCTCCCATGTACATTATATTTTTCCAGTCAGTCTGAGATTGCACATCTTCAAATTTGTTAAATGGTATTATATGCTGACATTTGTTCTTAGGATGTGTAAACAACTCAGATATCATTTAAAACATATATGACACATTAATTTTTTTTTTTAAAGGAGTTGGGTTAAAATTTGGAAATCAGATTGTATCAACTATAAAAAAAAAAAAAATTACAATTTCACATAAAAATCTAAAAACTAAAACATATAGAGAAAGAAAAATATCTTAATGTTATGAGTGAAGAATAGAAGGTGGGTGGTGGAGCATGAGGATATATTATTTGCACTCCCTAATCCTATGTTTTGTATATGAAACAAGTAGAAATAAATGGTGATGGATTTGGCAAGCATCATAACACTTCATTCACAAACCTACCTCCATTTAAAGGAGTATAAAATTAAAATATGAAAGAGAAAAAAAAAAAGAAGAAAAGTCCCCACCAAAGTGTATATCTCACACTCAATAATGCAATGGCATGATGGGTGGACCACTTGTGCCACATGAAATTTCTCCCAAGTAAGGTGGACATGTTACATCCTCATATGTTCCACCTTCTGTCTCTCAAATTATGAAATCAAAGCACCTTTATTGTTACCAAAACTGCACATAACTACTTTATCTATGTCTCAATTCTCAACCTGCTTCTATAGGAAATGTTTTATCACTCTGATTTTGACACCAACATTACACTAGTTTGGATCTAAACAACAAATTTCTCTTATTTTTTATTTTTTAGGTAACATCTTTTAAGTAATTTTTCATTTTTTTATATTTTCACTTTTTTATATTTTAAAATTATTTAAAAGATGTTGTTAGGAATCTAAGTATGAGTTTAAGTCTCACGTTGGTTAGAAATGAGAAAGTTGAGCACTATATAAGGATAAAGACCCATAAACTTATTATCTTAAGGTTTTGGATTGAGAATGGTGTTAATACCTTATGTGATTAGATTCAAGTTTCATTAGTGTTGTATCTTCTCAGTAAAACTTTTCTGTAGACCTAACCAATGTCACCTAAGAGAATATAGATATAATTTTTCCTATTCTTTTATGTTTTCTTTGGATTTGATATTTTGGCCATCATTTAACTATTACATACTGTTGCAGACTTTACTAGTAAGACAAATTCAGCTCCATCAGTAAAGTCACAAAAACATCAAATATGTTGAACAATGGCTACTGTCTCTTGGCCAAATTATTGCTTCTTCCACCCTCCAATTTTTGGTGCCATTTTCTTTTTGTTCTATCAGTTACACTCTTTTCCATAAAGCACTTAGTTTTGTTGTTCAGCTTTTAACATTCTTCAGCAAAATCAAAGGAACAAATATTTTCCAAATTGGCAAGCACTTTTGACTACTTGTCTGAATGGTGTTGCAAAATTGTTTAGGTGAATTTAGTCTTAAGAATTCATTAGAAAGTGAAAAATTCTCATTACTTAAAATGTAATTCATAACGTAAAATTACATTTCGGATTTCGAATTATATAATTAAAATGCAAATTCTATTCTAAATTGTATAATCTATAAGTTAAAATTATATTCCAAATTATACAATTTATAACATAAATTACATTCTGTATTATATAATCTATAATACATTTGAATTGTATAATCCGCTATGTTTGAACTATTTGTTCTCCATCATCAACTTCACTCATTTTAAATCCAATATATTGTTACTTCGCATCATTTTAAATCTCACTTAACAACAAGAACAACCCGCCACACCCACTTGGAGGTGTATGAAAAAATTAGGGGGTGTAGGAAGCAATTGCCCATTCAAAACTTCTTGGTACTTTACTATTTCTAACACTTTAATACTTGAAAAATGGGGGTGCAGGAAGCAATTGACCATTCAATACTTATTCGCACTGTACAATTTCTTACACATGAATACCTAGAAAATCTCAATTTTGTGAGTTTCTCATTCTACTTTATGAGAGCCTCTTATCTCATATTTAACCTCAAAATAATAGAGATTGTGACAATTATGAAAACTATTATTTTTTTTATTTCAATAAATGCAACTTTTTGTGTCTTTCAAAATAGTTTCCAACATCCGCTTGTTTTTAGTTTATTTTTTTTAATTAAACAAGCATCTAAAAATTATGATAAACAATTTTTTTTCTACTAAATTAAAAAAACTAAAAATAACTCATTAAAAATATTTTTTTTTACTTAAATACTTAGTTAATTTGTGTTGTTTGTTTTTCTCAAATTCTCATAAGATAAAGAATCAATTTATCTTTTTCTTTTGAAAAAAATTATCTAATTGAAATATAGGGTTTCTTATATATTGACTATAATAGTTAAATTAACTGAAGTAATTATATTATATATTTGTTAAAAAAATAATATATAAATAATTTTCAAAATATCTCTTAATTTTTTATAAATTTAAAATATTAGTATAATTTTAAAAAATTAATATATTAATATTGTATTTTTAAAGAGAATACATGAGCATTACTAAAATTAAATATATCTTTTAATTATTTGAAATATTAATACATTTTAAATAAAAATAACTGAATTAAAATAATTATATTAATATTGTAATTTTGATATTGAAAAGAATTATCTTTAAACTATTTTTAAATTGAATCTAATATTTATTTTAAAATATTTTTCGATTCCCAACGGACACTCTTTAGATCCCATTATATATTAATAAAAAAATCATTAATTTTACTTAAATTTTACAATAGTGAATTAATTTAACTAATTATACCATATATTTAACAAAAAAAATAATATTAATATATAAATAGTTTAAAAAAATTATCTATTAATGTTTTATGAATTTAAAGTTATTAGTAAGTTTTTTAAAAAATAATATACTAATAATAATATAAAATTACATGAACATTATTAAAAAGCAAATATGTTTTTAATTATATTAATTATTAATAAAATAAAAATAAAATAACTGAATTAAAACTATTTATATTATTATTGTAATTTCTTTTTGTTTCAAATGAAATATCTCTAACTTTTTAAAATTGCATCCAATATTTATCTTAAAATATTTTGATCTAGACACTCTCATCATTGTTTCCACTTTCTTCACGTGCAATGACCATGCAACTTGTCACCATGCAAAGGTTTGATTTTTACTTACAAATAATATGTGAGTGAATGCATTTCTTTATGAAATTTAAAAAAATAATTCAAAAGATAAATAAGTTTAAAAAAATAAAAAATAATAAACATTGACAAAATAACAGTGTTATGATGAGTCGAGTCATGTCATGATAGTTGGATTGGATTATGATTTGTCGTTAATTTTTGTTTCACACAAAAGTTAAGGCAATTTTTATAATTTATACTAAGATACACCATTAATTTTACTTATTTCCAAATTATTTTACATAATACAGAGATATTATGAAACCAGTGATATAGCTGAATGAGACAATTCAACACGTTCTTAAACAATTGTTTTCCTAGACATACTTTTTCAACTTTTTAATCTCACCTACTTCTATTCACAAGGGATTTTGCATGAATGATAAACTATTTTTTAAAATTTTGTAAGTTTGCATTTGGAACATTGCTTCAATCGAATTTTTATTTGAAACAAAATTCTCTCGAGATAAATTCATAAACAATTAAAAGATTAAAAAATTAAAAAATTAAAAAATTATAATAGAATCACTTAATGAAATAATCGAGTTTATTTTTTTAAAAATCACTACTCTTTATTATTATTTTTATCTTTAGATATCATGACAACGATGCAATGTAATAATCATGTAACTAAGTTAATAACCACATCACTCAATTGACTATCACATTAACAAAAAAACTAGACAACAAAGTCTCAATTAAAAATTTTAATTTAATTAAATAATAATAAACCATAAAAATGTATTAGAAACTGAATTAGAAATTTCTAAAAATATAAAAATACAGAAATTAATTAATTTAATAATTCTATGTTGGAGAATCTCATTCAAAGTTAATTTTTTACTCTTTAATTTTTTTTTTTAAAAAATTAATTCTAACCAATTATATATCACTTTAAAGTAGAGTAAGTTTTCTATATCTAGTTGGATTCAGCTAATAATTTGGAGTTATATGGTTGTTTTCATTAAAAATTGTGATTCTACGTTCTTACACACATTTAATATCATTTTGATCTAAAATTTTAAGATAATGATATTATGTGTACACACATTTAACACCATTTTAATCTAAAATTTTAAGATAATGATATTATGATTTTTTATTTTATATAGTGTTTAATTTTATTTATTATATTTCAGACTTTTACTCAGATGCTCCCGAACGGTTTTTTCTATTAAAATTTACAATGAACTGTGTATTACCAGAAAATTTTAAATGATCCACGTTAAGAGAGACTAGCGTAACACAGGCGCTATCGCGCCTGTGTGTATATATTTTTTAAATATACGTGATATTATATTAGTAGGTGATAATATGATAATGTTATTAAGTTAATATATATATATATTAGAATTATATTT
>Ga0214543_1000247_pt1 | contig 83474 bp, 40 predicted proteins | sample CNSS2metaG_FD_160094 | JGI IMG/M metagenome (GOLD analysis project Ga0214543, IMG submission 160094) | Root nodule microbial communities from cowpea collected in UCLA plant growth center, Los Angeles, California, USA - CNSS2 | ecosystem: Host-associated > Plants > Roots > Nodule | place: USA... | reverse complement strand
TTTTCAACTTTTTTTAAATTTAATGTAATATATATTAAAACTTGATAAAATTAAATTAGGTATCTTTTTATTTATTTTTATAAAGCATAATATTTAATGTTAATAAATAATAAAACATAAAATTAAATACAACAGAAAATAAAATTATTTATTAAAATATTTTTTATTTTCTTTTTTATGATCTTTTTGAGTTTCAAACAAAATTGTACTTATTCTCTACTTTCTCATGTACTCTTTCTAGAGTTGTCAAAATGTGTTATAGCCTATGAACCAACCTGGTCCAAACCTGGCCCACCACGAGTTTGGACCAGGTTGGGTTAAGAAAATTACGAATTTCGGTAGGGGCCAAAATTGAACCCGGTCCACTAAGAACCTGACTCACCCGGGTTGAACTCGTGGTGAGCCGAGGTGACTCACCAACTCACTGAAAAATTTTAAATATCAAATTATATTAAAAAAATGAAAATCTTAAATGCTCTTGTGTCTCAAATTCTCTCTCTAAAGCAGTGTAACTAATCCATTTTTTTGCGTAAAATGAATGATACAACTTTATATAAATATTTAGAACGGTTGGAAGTCTCACATCGACTAGAGATAAGACCAATTCACAATATATAAATAGGTACACTAAAGTCATAGTTATCAACTTAATGCCACTTTCCTTTGACTTTTAGTACCTTTTCTTTTAGTTGAAGGTAGTTTCTATGAACCTATGAACCTATAATATGCCTTAACTTTATTTAAATTTTAATCAAAATTATAATTTAGTTGTTTCTAGGATTGAAGAAAAAATTGTAATTTTTTTAATTAACTGAGCTAACTCGTTCAACCTACCAATCCGTGGTGGGCTGAGTTGGGTTCAAATTTTTTAGGCTCGCTAATAAGTGAGTCAGGGTCGGTTGGCCCATTAAGTGGCCAACCCTTGCTTGGGCCGGGTAACCCGTTTTGACAACTCTAATTCTTTCTTCTTCTTTTCTTCTAAAGTAAAAAGGAAACTAGACACATACTCATTATTTTTTGTCTCATTTTTCATTTGTTCTCTAGAACTTTTGAAGAAAAAAGATAATTCTCTTATCTTAGTTAATACTGAAATATTTGTTTTAGTATTATTTTTTATCTCATGAGCCTTTTGTATATTCATTTTTTTATGAATTCAAAAGAAAAAAGCAAAGTACTATGTTGTTTTCATAACCGATTTTAATTGTGGCTTGATTATCATAGATTGGTGGTGCGTTCAATCAGTGAATAATTATTTTTGACTTCTTGATATTGTTCTAGATTCATGGTCAGTGCGTCTAAGAATGTTGAGTTATTATACTGGTTGTCGCCTTAATTAACTAGTATAAAAAAGGGAACTTTCTACACAACCATACCTATACCAATTCTCTATATTGGTTCTGGAATCGATACAAAAAGTTTTTTTTAATCGATATAAAAAGGCTTTCCTGCACTAGTGATTTTTTATTAGATTATGATAAATTATTTTTTAATCTTAAACTTAAAAAAAAATAAGTATATTGATTAAGAATAAAAGAATAGATTCATTTTTTAAAAGTGATAAAAGGGAAACTAAACGATATTTCATATATGTGTGATTTTTTGTATAGTTATAATTATACTAAATTATGTATTAATTTTTATTGTATTAGTGAACTAAATTATGTATTAATTTTTATTGTATTAATGATAATAACTAAATATATAAATTTTAAGTGTACTATTTTGACTCCCCCAAAGTTATGATACTCTAAATAGAATATGATTTAAATAATTACCTTACTATATATTAATATCATCTTGGTCTTATTATTTTTGTGAAACCCACATTTCATTCATAAATTTGGTAAAGATGGTGTATTATGGTAAGAAGACGAAGTCTATGTCTCAATGTATTATGTTGGAAGTAGTGAATAAAAATACTTAAAGGTTTTTCTTAACATCATATATGACATGAATGTTTGAAGAGAAAGTGAATATACGTTATTAAGTTGGCGATCATCCTTATACTCCCTTATAAGGAATCACCTACTACCAAAACTTAATGAGATAATACTTTGACGAGGAACACAACGAGGAGGATCGTCAACTTAATACATGAAATAGGAGAAGAAACTTGAATATGAGAAGAAACAACAAAAGAACTAATTTGTAGGAGTAATTTGACATTCCAATACATGATACATGAGTAACTTGGTGTGACAATACTTGAGTACAATAGCAAAAGCAGCTTGACATTCCAATATACAAGTACAAGAGCAACCTAGTGTTTCAAACACCCGAGTAAAGGAAAAACTTGACACTGATGCCATGATAATAGTAGAGCTCAGCGAGACATCCTTGAGTCACCAGTTCATGTTAGGAAAATAATAGTCAAACAAAAGGACAACCGAATGAACTTAGAGAGATAGTTGGGATATCAAACTTGGTGAGATAGTCATATTAGAAAAGTAGTGTCTAAGTAGATACCAACCTAGCATTACAATACCCGGGTTCAAGAAAAAACAATCCAAAAGGTAGGGCCAGTTTAGAGAAATTTCGACAACGCTCGAGACGTTAAATAGAGAAAAAGCTTGCACCCAACTAGGACAAACCATATTGCATTATAGACTCCCTACATAACAAAGCCTAAAAGCTAGAAGAACTTAATGGAAAGCTAATCATCGAGGTCCCATCCTAAAGACAAACCATAAGAGAACACAAAGACAAACGTCCAAGAGATAAGCAAACACTTTATCCCAAAAATATTGTGTGCTTGTTATCTATTTTTGCTTCTTTATGCTAATAATGACTGCAACTAGTGGTCCACAACTACGATCACAGCTGCATAACTTTACAAAAAAAAATTAAAAGAAAGAAAGCCAAAACAAAGAAAGCTAAAGGATGAAACTGTTAGAAAACATAATAAAAGTTAAATAATAATTATGATAATTATAAGAAAAATAAAAAAGATATAGATAATAGAAGATTCATCAAGTAAACAAATAACAAAAATATGATACAATTGTAATTGAAGAAAGAAATAGAAATAACCTAGGTTGAGGCACACAGAGCGCTGTCCTTAGAGAGAAAATGCCCCCACTGCACAGATCGATCGAGAGTAGCGAAGGATCTTTGAATACATAACTGATATTCCGTAATAGTATTGTAAGAAACTTCTAAATAAATTATCAAGAATACATAACTGAGAAATTTTCTTTTCTTAATGTTGTTTCTTTTAAGGGATTTGAAGGTGATGGTGGAGTGGATTTGATAGTGAAGTTTGTGATATAATAGATTAAAACAAAGCTTTAATAGATATAAAAGTAAAATTACCAAATTGTCCTTGATGTTATAAGTAATATAAAATTATATTTAGATGAGTTAGAGTTATTTTATTAATTTTTATTCAATGAATGAAGTTAAAAAAATATTTTAAAAAAGTATTACAATATATTTGGTATGAAAATAAATTAAATATTTACATATTCTTACAAAACAAATAGGAAGTAAAAAAAATTCATGGAATTGGATCTGAGCCAAGGGAATCGTTCCAAAACTCATGAATGAAATATGGAATCATTCCATGGTGGAGGGAATCATTCCCATCCACCACATGCACAACATGCAATTGTTCCAAAGCTCATGGATTAAGCATGGAATCATTCCATTGTAGAAGGAATTGTTCCCAACCACCACATGCATAACATGGAATCATTCCATGATTAAGGGAATCATTCCTAACCGCATGCACAAACATGGAATCCCTCCATGGTGAAGGGAATGATTCCCAGAATGAGCAGCGTACTTTGTCTTCTTCATCTTCCTCATAGTGGATCACAAGGTACCTGCATGAAACATGAATGATAAAAGGGTAATTCGATAAATGTCACTTGGTCACCCTCAAATCACCTCATATATAGTGAGACATGAATTTGAAGCAATCTTGTTGATCATCGCTCCAAAACTCTTTCCCCCACACCCAAACAAAAACGATTATTTATCGCTATTCATCGCTTCCTAATTCTTTTGCATAGTAAATCTGCGCAAAAGAGCACAATGTAAAAGGTATAATGACCTTTGCAAGACATCCCCACACTTTGAAATATTTTAAAAATGTGGTTGTTTATTTTTTCTTTATCACAATCTTTATAAGGAATTTTGTAACATCCCGTCAGGATATTACTGATTTAAATAAATAAAACACATAAAACATAAACCCGTTGCATTTATGAATAAACCTCATTTCCCAAAAACGCGGGAAATTTAAACTTTCATAAATATATATAATAGAAACAAAGTTCAAGAATACCAAAATGTCACAATCCAAAATAAATGTCTAAAATGAGATTACATTTTACTTCCAAAAGTAGAAATTACAAATATCATAAAACACCCCGGCTATCCCCTCTCCGTGGCTAAGCGTCACCGGCTCCACCTACATCAACATTCTCTGCTCACGTGTACCGCGTACACGATCATCGCCAAACACAAGCAGATAGGGTGAGCTTATGAAAACAACATACATCACACAATAATCAAATAACCAATTGTACAGCTGTATATTCTATAACGAACCAAGATACCATCGCTTACTCCATTCTATAACGTTTGGCCACAACCAGACCATTCGTGTTCTACCTCTTCTAGTGATTACCCCAAGATAATTTGCTGCCAAACCTATCGGCCACAACCGACAGAGCACGTGCGGGAACCAATGCCACGGATCATACACCGTAATGCCAGGTGGAGTTCCCAATTACGAACATAGTCCGTAATGTCCCAAGACTACCAAACTCGTCAGCCAATAACTGAGGAGGGCAATCTATCTGGACCCATCCGTATTGGCCACAACCATCACACTCACACCGGCAACACTCGTCAACCTAAGCTCAACTCAAGGGTTCCTCGTGTTCATCCGCCATCCCGAGCTCAACTCGAGGGATGCCATTCCGAGCTCAACTCGAGGAATGTACGTGCTTAACCCCTATCCCGAGCTCAACTGAAGGGATACGTTCCGAGCTCAACTCAAGGAACCCAGCAATCTTACCTTTGAGGCATCACTAAAAGCCTTGTAGATCACCCTACAAGTCCAATACTTAGGACTTACAACAGCCAAACCGCCTAGCGGGGGACACGTACCGCTTGGCGCTTATCGGCTTCCAGACCGCCTGGTGGGGGACACGTACCGCCAGGCGCCAAGCGCCTCAAAATACTCAAGCATAGTAGCCACCGCCTGGCGGTCAACCCACTATCGCCAGGCACCATCGCGCCAGAAATCCCACTGTCTCTGCCTATATTGCCTGGCGGATTGCCACGAACCCCAGTTCCATTCTTCTCTGACGCTATCACCTTGCGGGTTGCACCTTGCCGCCAGGCGCCATGACAGTAATTACGCAATGGCTGTTCTGACTGTGTCCAAATATCATTCAGACTGTCCAACTATATTGTCACTACTCCAGCATATCACTAATTGTAATTTTTCTACTTGTAATGTCTCCATTTATCACTGTTTCAACAATGTAAATTCACTCTCTAGTCATGATCACAATTACAGCACCAAGCATCGCACTCATTCTGTTTTGGCAGACTTTCCCATTTTCTTCAACCATGACAGCATTGTAACCAAGTTTCTCTATGTTATCACTCTAATACTATGAACTCCTCACCCTTCCAATTATTCTAATTACTTTCAACAACTATTCAGACTACTACTTGGACTCAAACATAACCTATCCAGCCAAAGTAACCATTTTATACTTTAGCTCTGCCATCCCTTTCCAGTATCACTAACTACCAATTTATCATTAAGACAAGAACCCCAAATTATGACAGAAATCTGGGTTTTCCAACACGCGTCGCCCCGCCAGGCGGTTTCTCTTCATATTTCATGCTAACAATCATAGTTCCATTATCATATTATTTCACAACATGATTATCATATATTTAAAATAATAATGAATAATAACACAAAATGGCATACATAGGACTCGAACCTAAGTCCTCTCACACAATCAAAGTACTCTCAACCCTTTGAGCTATTACTTTTCCACGTCATTTCACTCATAATTTAATGTCATAATTAATTCTCCCACCCGCATTTATTAATTATTTATTTATTTAATTAATTAAATTTCACGGGTCTTACAAATTTTATTTGAGATATGACAAGCAGAATATAAAGTTTCACCATACATATTACTAACTATATTACATAAAAATAATATAATTCCAATGTCATAACCAAAAATAGCACAACTCAAATGCCAACCCATTTTAAGTTGTCACTTTCAACTTTGCTACAAAATTTCTTTCTATGCTAAAGCATTGTAAACCACACTCATATTCGCCTATACACATTAGTTAAATAACCAAATATGATAAATTATCCATCGTTGTCAGGATATAAAAATAAATCAATAGACCTAAAACATTAAAACCACATTCAAATCATCTGATACAACATTCACATGTCAATTTCTCGAAAATATATTTATATAATTATACATTTTGGATCCTTTATGTTCATAATTCTTCCTTAAATCAATGGAAGATTTAGCAATAAAATTAAGAGACCTTATTCTTCTAATAGAATTTAAAAGGGTTAAGTATGTTTTTAGTCCCTTAACTTTGACCCAAAATGGGAATTCGTCCCTGTTTGAAACTTCACTAGATTTTGGTCCCTAAACTTTAAAAATTAATGAATATAGTCATTTTAACTCAATTACGTTAACTTTTTTTGAAGTGTCGAACATATTTCTTAATAGATATTGAACCAAAAATGTGACAAATAGTGTAAAAAACTCCAATACTAATATGAAAAACGTTCGACACATCAAAAAAAGATAACATAATTGGATTAAAAGGACTATATTCATTCATTTTTAAAGTTTACGGACCAAAATGTATCAAACTTTCAGACAGACACAAATTTCAATTTTGAATCAAAGTTCGAGGACTAAAAACATACTTAACCCAATTTAAAATTTAGATGACTTAGTTTAACATGCCACATATCACAACTTCAACTTCTATAATAATAAAAGAAGAACTAATAGACATTTTATTAGATAATAAAGGCATAAGTCTTAACTTAAACAAAACCATCACAAATATATCCTTTAATAATAAAAACACCATGTCTAGAAATAACAACCCTATTGTACTCAAAAACCACTTATTAGTAAACAAAATATTTGTTTCTTTTATTTCTTATGTAAACAAAATATTTTTTATTAGAATACACATGAACATCAGTTTCATAGTCTATAAATTGGAATTAGTCCCTTTATCAAACTTTGGCCTAATTTACTCCTCTAACTTTAGAATTGTGTGGATTTAGTCCTTTCAATCAATTTTTGTTAAGTTTATTTGACATTTCAAATGTGTTTCATGATAGCATTTGAGTTGTTTACAACGTTTAACACATTTTTGCTTAAATGTTAACTACGAGACTATCATGAAACAGTTCGAAACGTTAAATAAACTTAACAAAATCGGGTTACAAGGACTAAATCCAAGTAAATTTAAAGTTAGGAGACTAAATCGGGTCAAAGTTTAGAAGATTGACTAATTCTAATCTTCACTAAAAGTTAAGGGACCAAAAACATATTTAACCCTTTCTTTTAAAGTAACTTAATAAAATAGAATAGAATCCCGAGTTCATCCCATCCTCTCGTCAATATACTCCATGCTTGAAACATCTGCATTATCACATGCTCTCATATAACACAACGTCATACAATCATCGCACACATCAAACACACAAAACAAACAGGGGTAAGCTAACCATAAACAATGATATATAAAAGAAATTTATCGAAATAAAACATTACAATCACATCCAAGTAAAATACATAAGCCTGATAATCACAACCTCACATTGGTTTTTTCATCACCTGTGCCCTACCACGTGATCCAGTTTTCTAGAACCCGATGGTTCGAGTTGTACTGCCATCGTGACACTAGACTTGTCTCCCTTGGTCCTCAAGGACTTACGAGTAACAACTTTGATGAATCTCACACCAAGTACTATACTAAGCAACTAGCCAAAACTAAGGGCAAAACATTTTCCCCTCTCCAATGCCTCACACAGGCGAGAGAGTGCAATTCTTGAACCTATCATCTTCCACTGTTTCACACAGGCAAAGAAAACCATTTTCCACTATCTCGCACAAGCGAAAAAGTCACTACTAGGTTTCTAGGTAAGACGGAAAACCTCATAACGACATATCCTTCAAGATCACTCTAGTAAACAATAGTAAACCCACATGATCTTTAATCCATCACAGAAAAACTAAAAGTAGTGTTTCCTAGAAAACATATACTTCAGTTACCCATGCACACATAATTTTGTTTTTCCAAAAATTTAAGGTTCATTGGCACCACATATCATTGTATTTTATTTTATTTTTAATTTTATATAAGTCATATCCAATAGGGAAAGAACCAATACCCCTTCATTGCCATAGTACGTAAAAAATATCTATAACATAAGGTATAGTATTTTAGTATATAACCATGGCCATGTTATTTAGATACACGCTTATATTTTTTAAAAGTGTATAAAAACACACACTCCATTTTACTATTATATTAACACTTGTAACCTATCTTTTACTTCATGGACCCCAAAATTTCGATTTCACCATCTTTTTATTTGAAAGCATCAATTCTAAAAAAAAAATCTCTCATGGTTGGTCATCTCACACCTCTAAGGCTTATGAAGGCAATATTTTCGTGAAAAAAACAAAAGAACAAGGAAAAGATAGAGTACAAGTGTCCCATCAAGGCTAAAGATGGCTTTAAACACCAAGCTAAATGGATCATTTGTTCTTGCATTATATGCGTTTCTCTCCCAAGATACAATGACCTGTTACATCGATCAAGTGCAGCAAAGGATATCAGAACCTTGTGAGCAACAATCTCTTAAAAGACTATAAAGAGCAGAAGGATTACATGTGCATTTATGTAATCTGGTGATATAACTAAGGCTGATATATCAACTAAAATCAGTTTTGTATGATAAAACATGTTGTTTGGGTGAGTTTTGTGGTTTTCGCATTTTTGTATAATTTCCCAAAATATCAATTGGTCGATTTTATATTTCAATATGTTGAATCATACTACATGAACAAATCAATCCATTGTTTCTATTTTCCAATCGACTAAAATGTGTGGTCCTACAACTATACAACTCTAATTTGTTGGTCAATTCAATTTGAATTAAAAGGGTTTTTACAAGTTTGAATGGGTCATAATTTTTAGTACTCGGCCAATTCAACCCCTTTTCTTAGCTAAGAAAGATATTTTAAACCTACACTTAACAAAACCAAAGGAAACATGAAAGTGCAATCAAAACCACTAATTAAGCATTTCTCACATATCTATAGTTCATGTAAGCTCAAAAGTGCAGGGCATGAGTCATAATGAATGTGGAGTAATGTAATGAATGAAATAATGGTGCATAATGTTTCACGAGATGATGAATAGAACATAGGAATAAGAACGAAAGCAAATGATGCAGTAGAAATGAAGATACCAAAATTTGAGGCTGCTAAACCAATCTAGGGTTGCTTCGTTCAAGTTTCCCATGAACATTTTGCACCTGATAACATTTTTATATCAATATTTGTGTATGAAACATTTTTACATGTGCCAAAGGATCATGGTGTCCTATGAACATCTTCATTGGAAACACATAGTGGTGGTTTGATTCTTGTAAGATATTGTCTGTAAATGGATGAAAATTTGCTACCTGATCGGGGAGACCTCCACCTCTTCCTTTGTTGTGCTGCAAAGTACAAATAGATTCTTCCCTCAGCAACCTAGATGCTTCATTCTCTTGTCGTAAGCCCTCCTGTTGTCTTTGGTATTCTTTAACCCTCACTCTTACCTCCTCATTTTGTCACCTTAGGTCGACAATCATCTCAGAGGGAGGAGTAGATTTCGATGTTTTAGACATTCTTACTCCTTTGTTCTCTCAAAATTTGAGACCCAAGACTAGTTTTTACTTGTCCTAGGGTAGGCGTCAAAATGTTCGAGCTAAAAAAGACTAGTTTTTGATGAACCAAAGAATTCAAAGTGTTTTTCCCTTCTTTTCTGTCCTATGCCCCTTTTTATCCACTCTTCTCTAGCCCCCTTATCTCCTTTGTCCTCTCAATGCCTCATTATTACTCTCCCTTACTACCTATCATTCGTTATCTAACCAGTCTCTTTAATCTCCTTTACTACCTATATGACATCTTAAGTCAATCGACCTTTCCTCCTCACAAAGTATTAGATCCATTAATGGGTCGACTAGTTGGGCCTACCACCACACAATCCCCCAATGTTTAGCTCATTGGAGCAAAAAGGCTAAAGGGAAACGGAGTTCAAAATTGACTTACTTAAAAAAGGGTCGAACAGTTGGGCCTATCACCTCAGGATCCTTCGTACCAAATTTGGAGAAAGTAACATGCCATACAAAAAGAAAAGGAGAAAATTAAGAGAGACCCAACTTGCCATTCTAGACGGGGAACTTAGAGTTTTAAAACAAAAGATGATAAAAGAGAAGCCAGTCTTTGAACTTCTCTCAATTTATCCTCAAACCATCTTTCATAATTCCAATCTTTACTCTTGAAAATTTTTCAACTTTATTTCCACTTCCCATTGTTTTAAACTCCTCAAAACCACGCTTTGATTTGATTTTAACTTATAGGTTACATTAACTCAAACTAGACCAAAACACTTTTGTGAGTGGGCCTTGAAAGTTCTCAAGGAAATTCTTTTAAAATTAACATAAGGGCTTCCTCCATTTTTCATTTATACATATTTTGTCTGTAATACATAAATTTATAAAAAAATTGTTTGATGATTACTCAAATGGATCTTTGATCCTAGAGGAATTATACACAAGTTAACCAATACTAATAAAAGGGTCATGTGATGAAGAAACATAAATATTTGAGGAATCCTTTTCAAGGGGGAGGGGATGATGGAATACCCCCTAGCCATGGCTAAGCACATTCAAGAAGAGTTGGAGTCATATGTGGAAGGTGAGCCCAAGCTCTTACCATCATGGGCCACCAGTGAGTTCTTATTATATTAAGTTTATTTTGGGCCTTGCATTATAGGCCTAGTAGTATATGGTTTTTTTTTGCCTTATATAATCCGTCAAGTAGACTAGGTTTTCTTTTGGGCCTTGTATTCCGGCCAAGGGTTGTAGTGTAGGGTTTTAGGCCCAAAGGAGATGGGCCTTAAGGAGACAAATAGGTCTAGGGTAAAGACACTAACTTCGAGCACAAACTTTCTAAAAAATTGTGGGCCCTTGGCTAGAGTGATCTCCAAGTTTCTCTATTTTGTGAGACACATGCTCTTGCCATGTGGATGCTCACAATGGATAGAATTTCTCCTTAGTATTGACCATGTATCATGCTCTTAATGGAGAGGATTTCTTTCCTTAGTAGTGGCCATGTGTCATGCTTCTAATGGAAATGATTTTTCCCTAGTCTCCAAGTTAGAATATTAGGGTTTTACTTCTATAATTTGGAGATACCTTTAGGGTTACCTATGCTTATAAATAGAGGTGTCTCCCCCATGTAAAGCATCTTTGATTTTGAGTATTTTTATGCTGCTAAATTTGTGCTATACTACTCATCTTATGTCACCAAGGCTAGAGCACATGTTCTAGGTTTCCCCTAGCCACTCTTCCTTAAGAGTTGGCCCAACCACTCTTGAGAGCACCTAAACACCACCATAACCTTTCCCCTTGCTTAAGCCATATAGCTTGGAGGAAGAGCCATAATCATATCAAAACCACCATCATCATGCCTCCACAAACCACCGCCCATTTGGAAGTCTAGCTTAGAGAAGCATATCCCATCACTTTGAGAAGACATGTGAGGCAAAGAAAGCTCCCTAGTTTTCTAAAGGATTATCAACATCAAGTTATGAACTACATCGGTAACAAAATTGACACTAAAAATTATATTCCTTATCCTATATCTACCTCTCTTGTTTAAGAAAAACTCTCCACTAGTTATCCTTTTTTCTTAAAAGTATTGGTTTTACATAATTTGCCTTTGATCACTCTTTGTTCACTAAGCATAGTAAAAATTCATTCGCCATCTTGCTTGCTTATGTATATCATATTATTCTTGCAAGAAATTCAATTTCTGACATTAAGAAAATAACACACTATCTAGATAAGGAGTTTAAAGTCAATGACTTGGGAGATTTGAAAATTTTCCTTGGGTTGGAACTGACATGGACCAACAGAGGCATTCACATTTCACAAAGGAAATACGCTTTGGATATTCTTACTATACAAGATTACTTGCAAACAAACCATGTACTACTCCTATAGTCAATGACAACAAACTCATGTCAGAAAAGGTTGCTCCTTTGGAAGATATCACCTCTTTTCAAAGATTGATTGGGAGACTGCTTTACCTCACTAATACAAGACCTCATATAAGTTTTATAGTTCAATTCCTAAGTCAACTTCTCCAAGCTCCCATCATTCATTATCAAATTGTTGCTCTGCACATTCTTCGTTATGTTATAAATTCTCTACGACAAGGTTTTTTTTCCCTGGAAACTCCATTCTCCAGCTTAAAGCATTTAGTAAGTTAAACTTGGCCACTTGTCCAGAAAAAAGACGTTCAACCACCGATTTCCGCATTTTCCTAGGGTCTTCTTTAATTAGTTGGAAATCCAAAAATCAAACAATTGTCTCACATTCACCTTCTAAAGCATAATATCATGTGCTTGTTACCTATGAAATCCAATGGTTGAAGTTCTTACTTGAAGATATTAAAATTGGTGCTAAATTTCATGTTGCTTTTTGTTGTGATAGTCAACTAGCCCACATATCACCAATAATCCCAACTTTCATGAATGAACAAAGTGTTAGAAATTTCCTAAACACAAGCAGATATGGTGAGCTAACAGATAGCACATATAATAATTCAAAGGGTATAAGCCTACACTTGTGAGACCTAGGAAGAACTTTGAGTAATTTAGGTAAAATTAAAAAGTGATTGACAGTTTAGTATCGATCTATGATAGTATAACAGTTGTTTTAGTCATGACGAAAGACTAATTTAATTAAATGTGTGATTTAAGTTGCTATTTATCTAATTTAAGGAATTATGGTTTGTGGAGTATAAGTGTTTTAATACTTATAATGCATTTTATATCATGTAATGACATGTAGTCTAGTGGTGGAAGTCGTGTGAAATGTGTACAAGAGCAGGGTTCGAACATGGTTGGTTGAATTTTGTTTGTGTGTTGGTTTTTAATTCATTTTTCTCCTTTAAGAAATGGGGCCCACGAAACATGAATTGATTTTCTCTTTCTAGTCACGCTAATGTAGAGACAGTGGAATAGTATTTTTTTATTCATTCATTCAATTTTATTTAGAAAATGTTAGGAGATATTTAATAGATAAAATTAGATGTAGTTTTTTTAAGAATCTTAACTGAAAGATTTGGTATAGGATTAGATAAGGCCTTTAAGGGGGAAGAATTAGGAAGCAGAGAAAACAGAGAACAAGGGTGCAAGTTGGAGAGTTCCAGCGGCTGTGGTAGAGAAGAAAAACACTTCAAAGAGATACTTTAGGTAGAGGAAGTTAACTTTGCTTTCTGCGTGGTTTGAAGCTTAACTTTTATACTTTTTTTTTTTCTCTTTTATGATTGGATTTATGTATGATTCTTGTGGTTCTTCTAGGATGTATGTACACGATGCTTGCATGCTTTTGTTACTATGTTTCCTTGTCCAATGGGTGTATAAACCTTTAAACGTGGGGTTCTCTTTTTGTTGGCTACAATTTCTTTTTTTTTTTTCTTCTGGCATATAATTCGTGTAAGTTTTTTTGTCTTATTCGTGAGTGGTGCATTGCAAAACCTTGGAACTTTGAAGGAACGTTGAACCATGAGGGTTTGTAGCCATGCGTAATCTCTAACGTCTATTAGGATTTTAAGATGTTTGTGGTTTCTTGGCTTTCTCGTGATTGATGGTGCAACCACATGTTTACGTGCACAACCTTGCATTCTTTCTCTTCAAAAAATCATAATCAATTGTTGTTTTTCTCTCACTTTGAAATAGTTGGGGTTAGCTTTGGTCTCGTGAATGGTTTCTTTGCTCACGTTCATGTATGGTTGGGTTGTGTTTTCTAATTCATGAACCTATACCAATTCTGTTTTCGTGCTTGCCTTGTTTTGGGTTGTGGGTTCTGATTGCAATTTTGTCATCCATAGTTTGTCTTCTTGATGAGTTTCGTTGAAGGCCAACCTTAAAGCATGATTTTATTTTCTTTCTTTCTCCTTAATTATTTCTCTTTCTTTCTTTATAACCACTACATATGATATTACTTTTCTTTTTCTTTGGGTTGTAGGTGCAGACCATGCAAATGCATAACATAGTATTGTTTCCTCATTTATCACGTTGCATCAGTTTTTTCATGGAGTTGTTGTCATTACAAGAACGTTATTCACGTTGCAAGGTGTGGGGTTTCATGGCTTCACGGGTTAACTTTTCTTTTTCTTCTTTTGGCCTATCTCTTCTCACGTAAAGGCTTGAGATTCAATATTGAATGGGTAGGCCACATGGCCACTACCATGTTATCCATGTTCTAAGTCTTTAGATGAATACCTCAAGATGCCCTTGTTGCCACACCTACAAGGCATAACTTGTAGAACACGTATGGAAAACCTGCTACAGACCACACTCTGTAATGCTAGGGGAAGTTCCCAATACGAAGCATAGTTCGTAATGTCCCGAGACTACCAAACTCGTCGGCTAAATACTGAGGAGGGCAATCTTTCTGGACCCATCCGTTCGAGCCACAACTCACACATTCACACCGGTACACTCACCAATCCGAGCCATAACTTAAGAATTTCTCGTGTTCATCCGCCATCCCAAGCCACAACTCAAGAGATGTTATTTTGAGCCATAACTCAAGGAATGCCACATGTTTACCTTTTATCCTGAGCCACAACTCAAAGAACACTCCAAAAAGTCGATCTTTAAGGTATCACCAAAGCATTGTATACCACATACATCCAAAGCATACAAACATTCTGCCACAACATTATCGCCTGACATTACTCTAGAGCCGCCAGGCGAAATTCTGTTCTAGACCGCCTTTCAAGACCCCTTTACCACCAGGCACCTTGCGCCTTTGATGCCCTAACTTTACAACTATCACCTGGTGGGATGACCTTCACCGCCAAGCGCCATGCGTCACAACCATCCCCTGGAATAATAGTTATTGCTTGGCGGTGGGGTTTGGACAATGAATTTACTGGTTTTTAGGCACAAAAAAGCAAATGTTACACATGCAGATCTTCAGTAATACAATGTACCATTACCAAATTTCTTACATCCTCTTCAAAAATCCTAAAACCTACACTCTTAATGCATGATTAACACACCCATTCTCACACTCATATCCACTCCATTGACCTTGCCATTCCTTAGCTTTAACTAAGAACAACCCATACTTCCCAACCATGTATTCCAGTCAACTCAAACATAACTGAATTCCATCACAATACCACAACATCACTGTAAATGACAATTCATCTCATGCCACATTTTAATTATACCATTTATCACACCTCAATTTCATACACCTGTAACATATTTCTCTTGACTCACATTAATTCTAAGAATGAGAAGTCCAAAATTAGGATCATCATCTATACCAGTCACTGCAACGAATTTCGACTTTTCTCTTCCCATGATAGGATTAATCATTCTGCAATTATTATCATCACTTACCACACCTTCTACTCTTAATTTCTTCCTTTTGGAACTTACTCCTATGACCTAAGGTATCTAAGTTACTAATGGTTTCCCTTCCATCAATTTTCGTATATTTGATTCCACTTAATTCTCATACAAGGACCCCCAACTCGAGCATCACAAAATTAGCCTCTAACACAGTTGTCACAGCTTATCGCTTGGCAGCAAGCTATGTGCCGCTAGGCAATGCGTCACCTTTTGGAAAAAATCCAAATTTGTATTGCACTTGCGTGAGCCTAAATCTCCATTAACTCACACCAGACTATCCATATTCATTACTAAAGCAATTAACATGTTCCATTCCACAAATAAGTAACTACCAACCACTTACACAAAGAATTTACCACATTTTACAGTTCCATTCATACTACCAGAAATTCCCAAATTGACGCAACCTTAATTCTCATGACATCTTTAATTCATCCGTTTAGAGTATTACTGGATTCTCTCCACCCAATTTATCAGTTTACTCCACCTCATATATGATAGAGACTGCCATGAGTCCCTCAAATTCCCAAAAACCAACGAACACAAACAAAAATAGCAGCATCTGTGTCCGTCGCTTGGCAGCAGTTCATTGCCATAAGGTGGTTTAAAGTAGAACCCAAAAACTGGGCTTAACGACATGCGTCGCCTAGCGACCTTGAAGGTTCGTTAGGCGGTTTCTAGAAAATTTCCTAAAACCCAGGAAACTCGAGATTTTACAAACATAATTGCTGCACAATTTATTTCATACACATACAATTAACCAATCATATCAGAATTACGAGTTTAGCACCCCTAACCTGAATTTTGTGCTTCCAACTGCAAATCTCGTAAACCTTGGTGATACAAAAAACCCACTTCTTGCCTCCTTCTCCCTTTCCACACGTCACTTAGGCTCCTAAATCCACTCTTAGCTCTCTTTTTCAGTACACTGGATTGATGTATGACTAAAAGTCCTTTTTCTTTTCTTCCTTCCACTCTTATACTCTACACTCTAATTTTAAGTGCCTTAATGGCTAAAACGAAAATACCATTAAAATGTGTTTAATGGTTAATCAATGACCATTTAAGAAGGTTTTTCCAACCATTTCCCGGCTGCCCTCTAGACAACTAGGGTTTTTTGGCCTTTCCCCCTCATGCCAAAACAATTTTAGCAAAAAGAAACTTATTCGTGATAATTCTTATAAATCAAGGATTATATTATCACTCCTCATGATCAAGCATACTACTAAAATAATAAACAATTAAAATAACACATAATTGACATACATAGGACTCAAACCCAAGTCCTTTCATAACGACCAAGTACTCTCAATCATTTGAGCTAATACTATTCCACGTCATAAAAGCTAACATTAATTGTCATAAATGCTCCTACTACCTGCATTTATTATTTATTTATTTATTTAATTAATTAAATTTCCCAGGTCTTATAGTGATGGTCAAGTAATGCTTTTGTTTGACTTACTGTATGAATTCATTAAGGATTGATATATGACTGTTCATTTTAAATCCTTTCGATTTAAGAACTCTTTCATATAAAATTGAAGAAAAATTTTCCTATAAATTTTTGTACGTAATATATGTTTTTGTATGTACCATAAGATTGTGTATGTAATATATGGTTATGTACGTACTATAGGATTGTGTACATAATATATGTTTTATACGCACTATAAGTTTTTGTACGTAATATATGTTGACATAAATTATATGTTGTATATTTAATTCATATAAGGAATATCATTATTTATTTTGATTGCATTATAAATAATGTTGATGCAAATATTTATTTAGATGTTGTAATGGTGGATATATTTTAATGAATTAGAGTGTGGCCTCAACATTTGTGATTGATTAATATTTATAATCATGTAAGAAACATTAATTGTAATTAATTATATGTGATTTGATGAATTTTTACCCCCATGATTTTTCTTGCATCTATAAGATTAATTGGGAAGAAATATTTGATTATATTTCTCAAATTGCCCACAGGAACTAAGAAGAGGAATACAATCTAATAGTTTTATCATTTGGTGATGTCAGTCTAACTGAGTAAAGCTTCAGCCTACAGATAAGTTTTATGTCACTATATTCATTCATAAAGACGTATGTTTTCATCGATAAAACATAATAGTATAATACTTTTATCATTTGGGGATGTGAGTCTAATTAAGTTAGACTTTAGCTCATAGACAAGTTTTGTGTCACTAGATTCATTCATTAAGATTCATTCATTAAGACATGTGTTTGCATCGATAAAACATAATAGTATAATAGTTTTATCATTTGGTGATGTGATTCTAATTAAGTAAGACTTTAGCTCACATGCAAGTTTTATATAACTAGATTCATTCATTAAGATGTGTTTGCATAGGTAAACATAATAGTTTAATCATTTGGTTATGTGAGTCTAATTGAGTATGACTTTGACCCACATGCAAATTTTATGTTGTTAGATTCATTGATTAAGACATGTTTGCATTGTCAAAACATTATTTTGTTATAGTCTCAAAGTAAGATAATGAGCATGTATTCTAAACATTTTGCAGTTTCTCAATTTGTGAATATTTCTTATATTCATTATGGTATTCCCAAACTAAAAAGGGATAATTATAAGTTTTGGAAGGAGAAAGTTCTTCTCCATTTGGGTTAGATGGACATTGATTATGCTATTAGAAAACTATAATCATCATTATTACTAAGACCAACACTCTAGATGTTGTTGATCTCTATGAAAAGTGGGAGAGGTTATATTGTTTGTTTGTGATGTTAATAAAGATCAACTTTTTGCTAGTATTCAGGATTTTGTTGATCATCATGACAATGTGAGAGATTTACTAAACGTTATTGATGAACAATTCATCACATTTGTTAAATCTCTTACCAACACTATTTTATCATGTAATTTTCCATTTTTAAAGCTCATCGGGATTAAGGGAGTGTGTGATCATATCTATGCATAAGGGACATTGTGGCTCAACTGAAGGGCTTAGAGGTTATTGTGTCTGATTCCCTTCTAGTACATTATATTTTGTATACTTTTCCTAATCAATATGCTCCTTTTAAAATTACTTTTAACACACATAAGGATAAGTGGTCTACTAATAAATTAGTGACCATGTATGTTCAAAAAGAGAAAAGGTTGCTAATGGAGGAAGGTCAAATGGTGAACTTGACTACTTCTCTTAAGAACTTGATTACTCACGATACATGTATCTTTACTTACTTTGTTCTAAGGATGAAGCTTTAGATGCCTTTAATGTTTTTAAGGCTAAAGTAAAGTTACAATGTGGGAAGCAAATTAAGATTGCGAGATCATATAGAGGTGGAAAGTATTATGCCAGATACACTATGAGTGGACAAGCACCTGGTCCATTTGCGAAATTTCTTCAAGAACATGGGATTGTTGCCTTATACATTATCACATCAGAATGGTGTGGAAAATAGAAGAAATTGAACTTTAATGGATATGGTGAGAAGTCATGCAAAGCTTCCTAAATTCTTATTGATTGAAACACTTAAGACAACAATGTATATAGTGAATCAAGTTCTAACCAAGGCTATTTTAAGAAAACCTTTTGAGTTATTCAAAGGTTGGAAACCTAATTTACGACATATATGCCTTTGGGAATGCCCATTTGAAGTGACATTTTATAACCCACAGGAGAAAAAACTAGAACCCAAGACTATTAATTGGTATTTCATTGGATATGCTGGAAAAAGTCCAAAGGTTATAGTGTTCTATTGTTCATCTCATAACACCTAGAATTGTGGAATCAAGGAATGTAAAGTTTCTTGTAAATGACTTGATTAGCGTAAGTGATTTAATTCAAAATCATCATAATGAAGTACAACCCTCTAAATCAAATGATAGATTGGTAGTCATTCATGCGCCTTTGGTTCAAGAATGTATTAGACAACTAGTTATTCAAGTTCCACAAATTGTCGGAAATAGATCAAGTTACTGAGGAACCAATTGAGCAACAATTTTCTAATCAAGGTAGTAAAGCAACATTAAGAAGATCTACAAAGATCAACGGATTAATAAACAATTTCTAGTGATTATGAAGTGTATTTACAATAATTAGAATATAACATTGGAGCCGAAAATGATCTTGAACAGGAACAAATGAAGAATATTCATATGTTTCAGTTGTTGGAAGTCTAATGTGTGCTCAAGTTTGCACCAGGCTTGACATTCCACCGTTGGAGTTTTGGGAAGATATTAGAATAATCCAGGTGTTAACCACTAGAAAGTTGTAAAGAAGGTAATCAAATATCTTCGAGGATTAAAGGATTTCATGTTCATATACAGTCAAATTGATAGTTTGGAGGTGATAGGCTACTTCTATTTAGATTTTGTTTGTCGAATTAATACTAGAAAATCAACATTTGGTTATATTTTTATGCTAACTAGTGGAGCTATATTTTGAAGCAGCAAAAAGCAAACCTTGACTATTACTTATCGTATGGAGGCTGAGTTTGTTTCTTATTTTGAGGCTGCCTCACATGGTCTATAGTTGAAGAGTTTTATATTTGGGTTTAGAGTTGTAGATTCAATTGTTAGGCCATTGAAGTTATATTGTGATAACTCTGTTGTATTATTTATGGCTAAGAATAATAAAAGTGGAAGTTAAATTAAGCACATTGACATTAAATATCTATTCATTAGAAAACGTATTAAGTGGTCATTTAGCACGTTAGCACTGAGTTGATGATTGTCGATCCTTTGACTAAAGGCAGGCCATTAAAGAATTTTAAGGATCATTTTGCGCAAATGGGACTTGGTTCCATGTTGTGACAATCATTATTTTTACTTTGATAAAACACTTATTCAATTTTTCTCATTTTGTTGTGCACATATTTATTTATTTTGAGAAATTTTGTTTGACCCCAAATAAACATATGGTTTATTCAATGTAGTTAAAAATCTTTAATGAGAGACTTGATATATTGTGATACATGGGAGATAATACTCACTTTTGGAGGACTTGTCACCATGATCATTGTATTTAGTTTCTTGTATTTGATTGATAATGGGATAAATGGACCAAGTGGGAGAATGTTGAAAAATTCTGAAATATGTGATCCATGAAATAATATGAGATGTTCACATGGTCAACTATTTCTATAGATGTGGCCCACTTATTAATCAATTTTATATATGTTGTGTAAATTTTGATATTGTAATCTCATCTAATTGGCAATAATTTATTATGGCAACTACTCTATGATAGGCAAAGAACTTAATAAATTTCACAAGTAATTTGTGTTTTGGCTCATCAAAATGCCCTCTTCTATACCATCAAAGTTTAGAGAGTAAGGGTTTGGAACAAAAAGCACATTAAAGAATTCTCATGACAGTGACCATGGCTGAAGGTTAATCCTTATTCATTTTTCCACATTAGTTTTACATAAAGCATATCGAGATTGATTGTCATGTCATCTGTGAAAAACTTCAAGCTAAATTGTTTCAATTGCTTCTTATCAACATTGCTCATCAGTCTATCGATGTTTTTACCAAACCTCTTGAGTATGGAATGTTCAAAAATGGTGTCTACAAGTTGAGGATATAAATATCAATGGTGGAGCTTTAGAGAGGCTATTGGTTTTCTAGTTATTAGTTTTTTTGTTTCTAATACTAAACAATTTCACATACTCTTTTCTCTTAGCATATAAATGTGTTTGTTTCTCTCACCAATGGTGAAACATTGAAGGGACAGGATGACCTGTGACCCTGCCAAATTTTTTTGAAATTCTTTTAATAATATGTGGTGTATGGAAATTGATTTGTTTTTTAATTTTTTAAATTATATGTAGGAAATTTGATTTTTTGGAAAATTTTAAATTATAAGAGTATATATTGGGAATTGATGAAAATTAAATTAGATATCTTTTTTCTTAATAAAACATAACATTTAATGCTAATAAATAATAAAGCATAAAATCAAATTTAATAAAGAATAACCAAATTTATTAAGATATTTTTTATTTTCTAAATTTATTAAGATATTTTTTATTTTCTCTTTCATTATCTTTTGAGTTTTTCACATATTGTACCCACTTTAGACTTTTACTTAACTTGTTTTCTTTGTTTATGAAGAAAAAAAGTTGCACACAAATTCATTATTTTGTGCTCTCATTTTTCGTGTGCTTTCTTCCATTTTTGAAAAAAAAGGTAATTCTTTTTTATCTCATTTGATGGTGAAATATTAGTTTAATAGTTAACATTATTTTTTATCTTACGAGCATTTTGTATATTCATTTTTATGAATATAGAAGAAAAAGTAATACACTAAGTATTTTTCATAACTGATTTTTAGTGTGGCTTAATTATCATAGATTTTTCTTTTGTTAATTATGTATCTCTATTTTTTTTATTAGATTATGATAAATTATTTATTTAAAAGTGATGTGGAAGCTACCCGTGAAGACAAGAACAAAAAAAATTAATCCTTCAAAAACAGGAAAGTTAATGGCATCTACTTGATTGATCCTTTAATTCATCTTATTTTAACTCTTCTTACTTCTACAACTATAACAGAAAGATAATTTTCTGCAGTGAAAATTTATCAAAACAAGATTACAGAATAAAATGAAAGATGAATTTTTTGCCGACAGTATGCTTATTTACATTGAAAAAAAAACAAAAAATTTTAATATTGATTCAATTATGAGTTCAAGAATCTGACATAAGAAGAATAATTCTTTATATGTATGATTTGTTCTATAATTACAACTATCTTAAATTTTGTATTCATTTTTATTGTATTAATTATGTAACATCTCATTTAATAGATAAATCTAGTTAAATAAAACATCACATAATTTATAATATCTAAAGAGCACGAGGCTTAAAGTATAAAGGATTTTACAGTCATCCAAATATATCAACAAGGGAAGCAGAGACACTACACAATGGCATAACAGAAAATAAAAGTGCAACAGAGGTCCATAAAGCTTGCTCATAAAGCAAGAGATTACAAAATAACAAAGGTTCTTCAAACTTGAGCTCAACAGTGAGCCCAACATCGACTCATGACCAACTACGCTGCAGCATTCCCATCGTCATTGCGATCACCAGGGGTTCCCATATTTGCTCACACCAAGGAATTGAAGATCATTGTAAAAAGGAAAACCACACAAGAAGACAAACACAAGCAAAAGGGTAAGCTAGAGTAAAAATATCTTTATCATACAATTAAGCATGCAATTTAAAATCAAGTACACATCAATCATCCAAGCATGTGATAGTAAACAAGCAAGACTCTAAGACTCAATTTATCCGAATACGTATAATCAGTCGGATTCACTGGATGCATGCGCTTGTGGTAGCCTCTTACGCTCTACAAAGTCATTGTCAATGGGTTTCACCCTACCACGCACAAGGTTAGACTTCAAACATTTAAGGCCATTATCCTGCCAAAGACTAGGGTATCCTACTACTCTCACCACTTGAGTTAGTCCGCTCTACGTGAGACTAACTGACTCTTTAGAGTTTCAGGATGCAATCCTTACTTGAATCCTTACCTAATTATATACACTACGGCACCACCATGAAATCTCACCAAGAGATTCATGGAGTTATGTCCATCACATCCAACACCACCATGAAATCTCACCAAAAGTTTCATGGAATTACGTCAATCTCATACCACAACCATGTCTCTCCAACCAACCACAAATTTATCAAGCATAACAATCTCATGCCAATATCCAACCAACCATGATTCATGAATTTATTCATACCAAGCTCATTAATTCCATGCTCATTATATCATATAGAACATACAAGGCATCATACTTAAACTTTTTAATGCGATAAACCAACCAATCATTAGAAACATACACATATTCAACTAACTATGTCAATCTCACTCAGGTTAAGGAGCTCTCACTCAGGCAAGAGGAACCCCTCGCTCAAGCTACCAGCTCTCGCCAAACAAAGAGCACGTCGAGGTCTCGCTCAAGCTAGCCCATCTCACTCAGACGAGAGGCCTTCGCTTAGGCGAGCCCTCGAAATAGATATGGGTGAGTTGATGTCGTTCTCGCTCAGGCGAGAGCTCCTCGCTTAATCGAGAGCTTTCCGTTTTGAGCGACCACCCAGCTCGCCTGGGCGAGTTCAGCAGAACCCACCTGCTCTCACGCGTGCAATATCATAAATCAAGCAGATACACAAGGCACAAGTATTTTCACACCATCACCAATATTATTCATGCATCTATAACTCGAAACCGGCCCAAAACAAGCAAAGTAACTTAAAACATGCAAAACCCTAGCTTCCCTTACATGGAGTGGAGCTAAATCGTAAGCAAAGCGGTCCTAGGAGAATAGAGGAGCACTATAACTCCAACCAGTGCAGGAAACTAGAAAACAGACGCACAAAGGCTAGCATAAGGTTTCAAATTCAACCCAAGGTATAACCCAGACACTGGAATGGAAAGGAAGAGGTAAAGTCCAAGCTCAACTTACCCGGAGGAGACGTTCAAGTGAAACAATGGGTGTTCCAATTGTGCCCTAGTAGAGCTAACGTTTGCAGTTCTAAGAGGGAGGAGGAAGCTAATCCGTTTCTAGAAAATGAGACACCAAACGTGAATTAGGATTGGAATGAAAGGTCTCCTTGCCCTTGGACAAGGGCTGGTGGGATGACCCTAGACTCAACAGACAAGACTAGGCCCTTATATCATAATGCATAAGAAGTGAATCTTACAAATTACAATAATTAAATATATAAATTTTAAATATACTATTTTAACTCCTCCCAAAATATCTCACCCAAAATATTGGTCATGATTCGCCGGTCTCTCTCACTCAAGTGTAACAAAAATAATAATATCCAGTTTTTTCTTTCCTTGTTTTGTATATGCTTTCTTCCTGCATTTCTTTTCTCTGTTTTCTTCACCGTAAGGAGAAATTCCGTGTGGAAAATTAATGTCTTCAGAGAACATAAATAGTCAAAATAGATCTAATCAAAATTTTCTTAACTAGTAGACTAATAAGTTAAAATATGACTCGTGCATTTAAAATTTCAATTATTTATATGTTAGACTTTATTTGAATCAAATTATTTTTTTTTTTTCTGTGTACAATTTATCTTTCTTAATGATAACAAAAAAAATACAGCATATTGATAAAAATGATCGAAAGAGGAAGAAGAAAAAGAAAAATACTAAGATTTTTACTTATCTTCCACATGTAGTTTTTTAAAATGATATCTTTATTCAATAAAAAATTATTGATAAATAAATTTATATAAAAATAATAATACCATTTTCAAGTTAAAATCTTAAAATAACAAATTTATTAACTTTTTCTCCTTTACATATTAATTTTTTTATTTAGTTATAATTAACAGAAGATTCTAACTTACACTTGTTGTCTGTTTGGATAAATAGAGTATTCTTATGTTTTACTATCTTCAAAATTCAAGAGAATAAATGAATTAAAAGAAAATTATTTATATGGTATAAATAGAAACAAATATTTTTACGTATTTTTTTTTCTTTTCTATTAAACTATTGATAAAATCACCTTGCTTTTTTTTTCTTAAAAAATAACAATCACTAATATTTCATAGATACATGAGAAACCTTGCACCCATATGTTGCCACCAGGTCAAAATTCTCTTGTATCTTCTCATTTGTGTTAACTGTCTATAGTCATTTTAAAAAGAAAAAAAGTACTTATAGCTATTAAAAGTTGAAAATAGGTCAACACTTAACTCTCTCAAGTCAAAGATATCGTATTTTTGGTGCATGGATGAAAAGAAGATGGAGAAAAAAAAATAAAACAAGGAAAAAAAATATGATATATATATATATATATAAATGTTCTTGTTTTGTTGGTCACTACTCCATCGTGATTATAAAAATGCATTATAATGTTTTATTTTTCTACGCAAGACATATTTGAAAATGACATGAATACCTTTCTTTTATTAAGGATGATATGTGAATATTATTTTTTATGAATTCCAAAAAAAGAATGCAGAAGAAAAAAAAATCAGAAACAATAATGCAGCTTATTATCAAGTTACAACAGAAAAACTATAATAAAATTTGAAGGAATTCTGAATGCACATGGGAAAGTAAACTTTTGTGGCCCTTTTTGTGTTTTGTTTTTTTTTTCATTCTTTTTTGTCATATTAGAATGCAACACAACTCGATGCAGGTGTTACTAAAACTTTCGATAAATGAGCCATTTCATAATTAAATATATACTGTTAAATTAGTTATTGAAACAACCTAATATTTATGTTAGCCATTTGTTATAGAAAGTCTTGCAATTAAATAATAAGCTTTGTAATAATATCATTTTATTATTAAAACATATTTTTAAAGATCAATTTAACTGAAAATTAAAGATTAAAATATAACATTAGATTTTTTATTTTTTTCATTCGTTGTCTCCAACATCCGCCATACCCAAAATTATGTGAACCTTCGCATAAGTTATTTTATATAATATCCATTTAATCACATGTTTTGCAACTATGTTTGAACTTTCTGAAGAATTAAAAAAAAAAAAAAAAGGGTGTAAATACCATAAAACATAGAACCCAAAAAGTACGAACATTCGTACAGGTCAAACATAAAGATACTAAATTTATTTTCTGGAAAGAAAGAAAAATTATTTGCACAGTTTCTGCGTAATAGATAGTGTGAAAAGGAGCAATTTGAGTGTGAAAGGAGAATGAACATGTGTGTTGGTTGGTGTACTATGAAACACCGTTTGGTTGAAGCAGCCTTGGTCTTGGTCTTGACTCTTGTCCGAAAACAAAGAGAGAAGATTCAAACCGAGTACGCGTTGCTTTATGGTTGCATCATGATCATGCTCACGACGTGGACATTCATCTGATAAAACCAACGCAACCACACAACACAACCCCATCTTCACGCTTATTCTGCACAACTTTTATAAACTCATCTTTGTTTTTTCTTCTTCTTTACTCGTTTCATCCACCTTCTGAGGTTTGTTCCATTCATATTTCTTTTATGGATTGTTTTTGGGTACCCTTTGATCATGGGTTTGTGATATTTTCTTCTTTCTCCTTTGTCTCTGGGAAAGTTTCAAGCTTTTTATCTTTTTGGTTTGTGGGGAGGATGGTAGTTCTGAACAATTTCTTTTTCTTTTGGAAAGTTCTTATGTTTTTTCTTTCTGTTGAGTTTGGTTTCTTCATACTGTCTCTGACTATTGAACTTAGCTCAGTTTTTCATTAGTGATTTCTTTGATCTGAGCACAGATTGAATTGGTGTGAAGATCATTGAAATTTGATTCCTAAACAATGTAGCTTGGGATGCAATGCATAGTAATTAGAGGTTAGATCAAGAGAAGTTGGGAAATACTGTCAAAAGCTTGGTTTTCGATTGAAGTATTGCATTGTCAAGTGTTAAGCAACAACATTTGTAAAACTTCTGAATTCAGGGATTGAGATGCATGTAAATTGATATGGATAAAAATGTGGAACTTTTTGAAGGATTGAGAAGAAAGGGCATGATTTCAGTTGAGGACTTGTGCTTTTGATCGATTCTGTCAGTTTTTTTTTTTGTTTTTTTTTTTTTTTTTTTTTGTGCATTTATTTAAGTCTTATGGTATGGCTTTGAGAACATTTGTGGCAAAACTAGAGTTTTGGTATCAGTGATTAGTTTTCTTATCTCAGACATCTTATGGAAATAATGAATTTGCTTTGGATTATCTTTTATTATGTTCAATTAATTGTATGTATTTTCTTCCCACTTTGTTACTCTTCAAAACATTAACACATTTTGATGGTTCAACCAGGTTACCATTGGAAGCAAGTGACACCATTTGACATTTGAAGCTCCTTATACTTCATTTAGCTATGACTTGTTTTCCTTTACTTTTCAGTAAGTCATCTTCTTCAGCAAGAAAAGATCCAGAAATTGATGAAGGTAACTCGATTACATGTTATACCAATTAAAGTAGGTTTTACAAAGAAGGCATTGTATTGTTTCTTAAATTTGATCTTTTTTTTCCAGTGTTATGACTGTGTTCTTGAATTGGGATATATGTTTCTCACAATATTATAGGTTTGAATTGAATATCAGGTTCTGAATTGAATCTTAGATGTTAGCTGATTTGTTACAAATATTTCAGGCATTCATAATGTTAAACTATACTCCTACAAAGAATTAAGAAATGCCACTGATGACTTCAGTCAAGCCAATAAAATCGGAGAGGGTGGTTTTGGTTCTGTCTACAAGGTAAACTAGACCACACTGAATGTGTCATCTCAGCTATTTTTCTGATCATTGTCTTTTCCTTCTCCTTCTTGTGGAGGAAAACATTGATAATGAAACCTTAACTTATTATGGTGGATGATCAGGGACGACTTAAAGACGGAAAAGTTGCTGCAATAAAAGTTCTTGCAGCAGAATCAAGACAAGGAGTGAAGGAGTTCTTGACAGAGATTAATGTAATCTCAGAGATAGAGCATGAAAATTTGGTCAAGCTATATGGTTGCAGTGTGGACAAAAATAGCAGAATATTAGTCTACAATTACCTTGAGAATAATAGTCTGTCACAAACTCTTCTAGGTAATTATTTTCTTTTCTATTTTCTTTTTTTTGGTTTGGGTAACTTTCTCTTTTTCACCGATGATGCTTGTAGCATGAAAGGTAGTGTTAAAAAGTGGATTTTAATCCTAACTTAAACAGGCTTGTAAAGTGAGATTTGCATTCATTTATATATGAGACTTCCAACACATTTCCTCACATCAAGGCATACTCGTGCATGAGACTAGACACTAATAAGTGATCCCATAGCAGTCCGATAGTGAGTGGAACAATAGATCCAGTAAACATCAAATTTTGTTAGGATAGGCTCTAATCCAGGTCTCTGATATCATATTAAGAAATGAATTTTAAGTCTAACTCAATTCCACAAAACCAACTTATAAGATTGAATTAGGCTTGAACTTGAAGTCCATTTTTTAACACTAAAAAGTAGTCACTTTTCTCATAATTCAATCTTTTGGAATATTGTTGGAGAAAGTCCTTTGCTAAAGCTTTCTGGCAGAAGTTGACAATAAAGTTTTAAACATGGATTTGTTTTTTTCACTATCCAACTACCCCTTAACCTTAAGATATTAGGTGAAGACATATAAATTTGTGTATTGTATCTCTAACATGCCCCTCCTCACACAAGAGCTTTTTGGGCTGCAAATGTGCATAATGCATAGACTATATTAAAAGCTTAAATTGTAAAGTGAAGACACATGAATGTTTCATATTATTAAAACTAGCCTTGGACACCTTGCTCTAATTCTTTTTTAATCAAATATTTTTCTCTTTATTTATAGGTGGAAGTCACAGTAAAATGTACTTTGATTGGCGAACAAGATGCAAAATAAGCGTTGGTATTGCTCGTGGACTGGCCTATCTTCATGAAGAAGTAAGGCCTCATATTGTTCACAGGGATATAAAAGCAAGCAACATCCTACTTGATAAAGATCTTACACCCAAAATTTCAGATTTTGGTCTTGCAAAGCTTATTCCAGCAAACATGACTCATGTCAGCACTCGAGTAGCAGGAACAATGTAAGTGTTCTAAATTACAATCACTGAAAAAGTGCATGATTTTTATGCTGTTGTGTTTCCCCTTGAAACTGCAAATCAGCCTTCCCAATTCCAAATTTAGATACTTGTTGATCCCTCCACCCTCAATTTCAAATTCAACAACTTTGATTTATACATGGAAGTTAACAATTTTTGGGGTATTTTTGTTAAGATAGGAAAGTGCTTCTCTTTGGCTGTTTACATATAATCATGTAAAAACTCTAAACAGTTGTTTTATGTGAGAAATTTTCTGATCCATGATTTATTTCAGAGGTTATTTGGCACCCGAGTATGCAATAGGGGGGAAGCTAACACGGAAAGCAGATGTTTACAGCTTTGGTGTCCTCCTTGTGGAAATAATAAGTGGAAGATGTAACACAAACACGCGATTACCAGTAGAAGAACAATTTCTTCTAGAGAGGGTATGCATCTTTCATTCTTTCAATTGATTTCACATGCTCTTTCTAGGCATTGACATCTTACTAATATCTCAGAGATATAAGGTTTGTTTGAAGGGTTTGGAAATAAGAGTGAGAGAGGTTGTGAATTCAACTTCAGCTACTAACAAAACTAACAATTAACACTTGCTGATAAAAACGAAAATTCTAAAGCATCATATGAAGTTTGTAGATTTTCTCTTATTTTAGCTTCTGATCTTACAGACTTGGGAACTTTATGAGAGAAAGGAATTGGTGGGACTGGTAGATACATCGCTGGACGGGGAATTCGATGCCGAGCAGGCTTGTAAGTTTATGAAGATTGGTCTTCTTTGCACCCAGGAATCACCTAAGCTCCGGCCATCCATGTCTTCTGTGGTGAAGATGCTCACTGGAAATATGGATGTTGATGACAGTAAGATAACAAAACCTGCCTTAATTTCTGATTTCATGGACCTCAAAGTAAGAAGTAACAAAGAAAGTAGTAGTTATGTGAAGAATTCATCTACCTACAATACATCCTCTTCTTCGGACAACCATGACACTACCATGTCATCTGTCACAACTACAACTTTTGCTGCAGTATATGATGAAACCATGTGAACATCAACACATGGTGATTTGTTTTAGTATAAAGAATTAATTTGATTTGCTTAGACTTGTATCTGATGTAAATTTTGCAACTTTTTTTCATACTTTTTTGAGTGATTTTTTTGTCTTCGATGTAATCCTACATGACTAGGGAGTTGCTATGTGCTGTTCTGTAAATATGATGAGGGCTTGTGTTCAATGATAAATTTGAAGATCTTTTGGTTTTCTATGTGTCCTGTTTCGTGTCTCATTATCTCTTTTCTCAAAACTGCCTTGTAAACCATCACAGATCAGAGTTCAGATTTTTTACTGGATCTTTTGGTGTTCTTCTCTAGTGTTGGTATTAACAATATACTAATGTTGGTATTTTAAAAATATTCTTAATATATTTTAAAACATAAATTTTAAATTTTGTATCCATCAATGTACTATATATGGTTGGAGCAATAATGTCTCATGTTCTTGTAACTACAGCTGGAGAAGTCCTTGTGTTGAGTGTTGTAAACTTCCAAAGTTTTGGCATAGTTAATGAAATTCAAAAATAGAATTATGCTGTGGAGAATATAAGGTTAGAATAGTTGGTGATCAGACATAATACCCCATTTGTGAACACCTTTTTTATTGAAATGTGTCATTTTTTTCTGATGAGTGTGGCACAGTCCCTCTATGAAAAGGTTAAGAGCTACTGGGGTCTGTTTACTTTGAGAATAGGTTGTCTATTTTCATTTATTGCTTTATTTTTTAATAATAAAAATATTTTCTTTTCATTTTTTTTTATGTCTAAAGATTTGTTCAGAAATAATAAGAATGTCCTTTCATTGTTTTCATTCTTTCCTATACAAAAACAGCAAGATTTACCTTTCACTATTTTCATCAGTCAAAGCAAAGTGCTTTTGTAATTATAGTAAAAATACATAATCAAATTTGGAAATGTTTTCTCAAATCATACTGGTAATGAATGAATGAATCTCACACCCTTTTGTTTTCCATTGGAAATTAAATACTCTTTAAATTTCATCATTGAATAACTTTGGTAAAAGTTTTTAAAGTGACAATAATGATAGGAAATAAATAACCTAACCGCCATCGTAAGAATGTTGTCATGAAATAACCTTTATAATAGAAACAAACATAAGGGTTCATTTACTCACTCAATTTTGTTTAGCATGTGCCTCCTAAATTGGGTCTTCACAGTCTATTATGAAATCAATTATGGAATGTCAACTACCACCATCTCACTTACCTCAATACCTATTGCTTCATTTCTTATAATTCAATTCACCTAATTCTTATTCAACCATAGATTTTCATATAATTGATCTTTTCTAAAGTGAATTATAATTAGTTTTCTAACAGGTACAATCAAACCCCACATTAGAAAAGATAAAGTTAGTGTATTGTAGTATTAAGGTTGAGAAGAGTGAAGAAAATATGGATTAGTAAATTAAACAGAGCAAGGTTGTTGTAAACTCCTTAATCTGTTCAAATTTTACATATTAAAAGAAAAGAAAGGAAGACCAAGCTAAATGATATCTCCTAGTTTTGTTATCATTTGATGGCTTAATTAGGAATTTGCTTCTAATACTTTGATCTACAATTAACTTTAGTTTCTATATTTTGTTTTTACTCGATTCGATCCTAATATTTATTAAATAGATTTAATATGACCTGTTATGTTAATTTTATTAATAATGTATCAAATTTTGAAAATTGTCATGTGTAAAAATAGAATGATCTCAAGATAGAAGATTACTCAAATTTCATCAGGTAACACTTTTTAAATGATGTAATACCAATTTAACAAAATAAACCAAATTAATTACGTTTAAAACATATTGGGACTCAATTAAATAAAAAAAAATTAAAAATCAAAACAATCATATAACTAAATTTAAAAATTAAATTACTAATTAAAAGTGAAATTGTTGAACATTAAAAAAAAAAAAAAAAAGGTTAAGGTTATGGTTAAGAGATGAGAAGTCTTTTCTTTAGAATGACATGGGTGACGAGAAAAATTGTGTTAAGTTCGAAGTTGAGGATAGTGACAAACAGTGGGAGAATAAATTCCTTGACCTATTTCTGGGATGAAGTGGTTACAGTGAGTGTCTTTAATGTTGGTGCTGTGTCAACCCTTGCAAAGGTAAGATCCATTCAACTTTAGACATTATTCATCAAAATATGAGAACATCAATTACAATCCATCACATCTAACTCTATCTCATTAAATCTAACATCAATTACAATTCTAAGGCATAACGAGAATAAACCAACAAAATAAAACCAAAAGCAGCTTCATGTTCTTACTCTAAACTTACCTTAGGATGCGTTTCTTTGAAGAGAATTTGTTGGAAAAGGGTAATGATAGAGTTGGATAAATTTGAGTGGAAAAATATATGTGTTTTTTTAGTGAATTTAGAGGGTAAAATTATTAGATTTGAAAATTAATTTTATGAAAGTTACCAACCGATTTAAGTGATGTGATAGATTAAAAAAAAGTTAAAATAGATAGAATTTAAAAATTACCTAATTACTCTTATAATAAAAAAAACTAAATAATTTTTGGATAACTTAAAATATTAAATTTTAATAATATTTAAATTATTATTATTAGTTATTATACATATTTATATATATTTTTATTATTATTAATTATTATATACATATATTATTATTAATAATTATTATACATATATTATAAATTGTTATTATTAATTAATATATGGCTATAGTTTTTGGCCTAATGATAAGTGTTTTGATCCTAATAATTGGTATCGTGCTGGATCGGTAATGGAGTTTGCTTGTGGTGAGATGCTCCTAGATCTACGGGTTTCGTGAGGTGCTTTGTTGGCGGTAGGATGTCGTGGTGCCATGGTGGTTCTACATCGACAAGTGTTGTGTCGACGGGTCTTGCGTCTCCAGTGAAGGAGTCAAACAACATGGTGGCTGGGAAGTGCGGACATTCGATCTGTGGCTTTTCGCAAGGTTCGTTGGTTTTGCATCGTGGATTGCGGCATTGTTCTAACGAAGGGTGTATGATATTTATGCTATGCAAGGTGTGTGGTGATTATACACGGGCATTGGTTAACATTAATGCAGGGTGCATGGAAATGCTTGGGATGACTTAATTCGAAGTGAAACTTCTTTGGATGGTTTGGTTCCAAGTGGAAAAATTCTTGGGATGGTTTGGTTCCAAGTGAAAATTCTTTGGATAGTGTAATTCCAAGTGGAAATTCTTGGGATAGTTTGATTCCAAGTGAAAATTCTTGGGATAGTTTGATTCCAAGTGGAAATTCTTGGATTGTTTGATTCCAAATGGAAATTCTCAGGGTGATTTGATTCCAAGTGATACTATTTATGGTGGAGTGTGATTGTTGGTATAGGAAATGAATATGTGTTTATTTTAATCGATATAGAGAATGTTAGGTTGATAGGGGGTGGGATTTAGTGACTATATAATGGGCTCTAAGTCCATGATGTTTCATGCCCCAAGTCAAAGACACTTCGAGCTAGTATTTGACTTTTCTTATACTCTTGTAGTAGAGTGTTGTGAGGTTTGATTAAATTCTTGCTTTGGAAAGTGTGGGTGTACTTGGAGTCACAATCAAAGGGTTGATAGTATTTTCTATGTGTTGTCAAAATTTGCACATAGTGATTATTATTTGGTGGTTTTTCTCCGTATTTGGAGTTTCCATGTTATATCTTTGTGTTTCTTGTTTTTATCTTATTTCTCTGTTAAAAGGGTGATTCTTGCGGTTATAGATAATAATGTTTTTCATTGATGATGCGTGTTTTTTTTTGCAGAGGCTAGGTGGGCCAAGACACAATCCAAGAGTGAGATTCCTAGTAGAACAATTGTTGAGGGGAACATTGTTGTAGGTGACATCAGTTGTCTCGTGGCAGAGACTAAGTAGGCTGCTTCATAATTGTTGGGAAGATCTAAAAAATAACAAATAACCAAGCAGAAGCAAAACCCAGATCAAATCTTCCCTAAATAAATAATATGCAAAATAATAAAATGCATAAAACAGAGAAGGGGGGAACCAACAAACACCAAAACTTTTAACGTGGGAAAACCTCAATATGGAGGAAAAACCCACGGGACCTAGTCTATTAAAAAAATTCACTAATAATAATTAATGGGTACACCACAAGTTCTCTTGGAGATTCCAAGGATCAATAAAGCATTATTCTCTTCACCAACAAGGTGGATAACAAACCCCAATGGGTACTTTAAATAACCAACAGAGAGAATCCCAATATATGAGAAGAGGAATAAAACCTTCTCTCCAAGGTAGCTTCTTTGCACAGACTTGCACAAACTAGTTGCTATTTTCTTCTTCTTCACTCTCTTGGATCGCTTCTTTCTTTTCTACCTAAAGGCACTCACAACTTTTGTCTCTCTATTTCTCACTCTATTTTTTTCTCATAACAAACCTGATGCAAGGGTTGCATATTTAAATTGCATAATGGGCCGAGAGCCCATAAAAAAATATACCTTTTTATTTTTCTTAATTAAATCAGTGTCAGCCCAATAAATTGGTGACCCACCTGAAAAATCTCCCCATTACCAATTAATTGGGGCTATAGTTAACCAAACTAGCTTTCTCCTTGCATATAACATATTTTCTTGCAGGTAAAATCTTTGTCATCATATCTGACTCATCCTCGTCAATATGGATTTTCTCTAATGGCAATTGTTTCATCTCTAATGCAACCTATATCCAATGATATTAGACTTCAATATGCTTTGACCTTGAATGAAAAGTTGAGTTCTTGCTACGATAGATTTCACTTTGACTATCATAATACAAAACATATTTTTCTTGTGATAATCCCAACTCTTATAGTAACTTTTGCATCCACAAGAACTCATTAGTAGCTTCTGTAACAACAATATATTTTGCCTTTGTAAAAGATAGAGCAACACATTTTTGTAGTCTGGATTGCCATGACATTGCTCCCCCTACAAAAGTCATCATATAGCCAGAAGTAAATTTTCTAGAATCCACATCATCAGCCATGTCTACATTTGTGTAACTATTCAACATAGGCTTACCACTTCCAAAGGATAAACAAACTCTAGAAGTACCTTTAAGATACCTAACTATCCATTTCACAGCTTGTCAATGCTCTTTTCTAGAATTATCAAGGAAACAACTCACAACACCAACAACATGAGCAATGTCTAGCCTTGTACACACCATGGCATACATCAAGCTACCAACTACAGATGAATATGGAATTGTCTGCATTTCTTCTTTCCCATACTCATTTGTAGGACAATCCTTTGAGCTCAACTTGAAGTGACTTGCAAGTGGAGTGCTAACATGCTTAGAATTTTTCATATTAAATCTCTCTAATCCCTTTTCAATATATTTTTGCTAGGATAACCACAATTTTCTATTCTTCCTGTCACAAACAATTTTCATGCCAAGGATTTGTTTTGCAGGACCTAGCCTTCATTGCAAAGGACTTGCTTAACTCTCTTTTAAGACTTTAAGTGTCATTTTTATCATGACCAACAATCAACATGTCATCAACATAGAGTAAGAGAATGATATATTTTCCATTAGGAAATTTCTTCACAAAAACACAATGATCAGAAGAAGTTTTATCATACCCGTGATCCATCATGAAGGAATCAAATTTTCTATACCATTGCCTTGGAGCTAGTTTGAGCCCATACAAGTTCTTTCTCAATCTGCAAACAAAATTTTCTTTACCTTTGACTACAAAACCTTCAGGTTGTACCATATAAATCTCTTCCTCCAAGTCACCGTGAAGGAAGGTTGTTTTCACATCAAGTTGTTCAATTTCTAAATTTAAACTTGTTATCAAGCCAAGTACAACTCTAATTGAAGGCATTTTAACCACGGGTGAAAATATCTCTTCAAAATCAATACCCTTCTTTTGACCAAAGTCCTTCACAACCAATTGTGCCTTGTACCTTGGTTGTGAGTTATTCTCTTCTGGTTTCAATTTAAACACCCATTTATTTTTCAATGCTCTCTTATCTTGAGATAATTTCACCAATTCAAAAGTATGATTCTCATGCAATGAATTCATCTCCTCTTACATGGCTTTGAACCACTTGTCTTTCTCTTCATGCAACATAGCTTCTTCATAACATTCAGGATATCCCCCATTAGTCAACAACACAAACTCATAAGGGGAATATTTTTGTGAGGGATGTCTTTCTCTAACAAATCTTCTCAAAAGAGGCTTTACAAGTGGTTCAGGAGGTGCTACTTCAGTTGGTTCATTAAATTCAGTCTCATGCATATCAACTGCATTCTCCACATCTACATTCACATCTCCCTCATGATCAACAATTGTGGCAGGAGGTTCAGGCTTAACATCAATGAACCCATGAGTAACATGTTTTGGCTTTTCTTTCTTTTCAATATCTTCAATGGTTTGGTCCTCAAGAAAAACAACATCTCGGCTTCTAACAATATTCTTGTGAACCGGATCCCAAAATTTGTAACCAAAGTCATCACAACCATGACCAAGGAAGATACATTGTTTAAACTTCCCATCAAGCTTAGACCTTTCATCTCTAGGGATGTGAACAAATTCTTTGCATCAAACACTCTTAAATGATTATGTGAAACATCTTTCTATTAGTTTTGAAATGGTGAGTTTAGCCAAGAAGGAGGGGTTGAATTGGCTTTATAAAACTTTTTCAAAAGCTTAAACTCTTTTTCAATTGAATCTAATGGAATGGAAAGTTTGGATGTAAATGTAGTAGACCAGTACACTTTTAATCGATTAAAATATAAAACAGCGGACTAAATTGTTCTTGATGCTATGAAATAGTCGATTAAAAATACAAATCAGTCGGCTAAAATACTAGAGAATTATGCAGAATGCAGAATTCGCGAATTCAACTCAAACAGCAATCTTTTACATACAAGAAATGTTCCAATCAGTATTTATAACAAGTATAAAGCCTCAGATTACACAAGAATGCATTAAATCACACCAAAGATCAAATTTCTTGGTTTTCTTGAGTTTTTAAAGAGTTTTAAAGAGAGGGAGATGAGGGAAAGAAGAATGCACAACTGTTTTTATACTGGTTCACTCAATCACAGAGCTACATCCAGTTTTCCAGGACAACCTGAGCCTGGTTTCCACTATATACAAAAGTTTTACTAATCAAACACCAAGATTATTGTCGCAACCGGAATCGCGACGGGACGACGAACCAAAAAAGAAAACGGGTTTTAAAAAGAGATTTGGAGTCGCCACCATAGTTATTCTGGAAAACTATGGAAAACCATAAAAATAAGACAAGTCTGCGAAAAACCAGATTTTAGATCTGGGAGTCGGTTACGCGTAGGGAAGGTGTTAGCACCCTACAGCACCCGCCCAAGGGCGGTACCCTTAATTAAAAATGCAAAGTAGATGTGGTTTTCAAAATGTTAATTTTCCCCAAAAAATAACAAGACAAAAATGCTAAAAAAAATTTAAATTTTTGGGCCCGACAAGGATTGACCTTGGTCCTACGTATTCTCATTCAAAATGAGAAATCAAGGTTACGTAGTTCTTTAGGAGAAACGATTTGGAAAACAATTGAGAAAATGATTTGATTTTTTTGGAGGTGAACCTGACAAGGACTGGCCTTGCTCCTACGTATCTCACAGTGGAGAATCAAGGATCACATAGTTCTTAAAAGATAGTTTGTTTGAAAATGTTGATGTTTTTATATTTTGAAATTTTATATTTTTTTGGTATTTTTGAATTACTTGAAAATATGTGTTACACGACGCGAGCGATCGGACAGACACTAAAAGAGAAAGAAAACTATTTTTGGTATTTTGAAAATGAGTGTCACACGGTGTGGGCAACCGGACAGACACTGAAGGAGAAAGATATATTTTTTTGGAAATAAGTGTCACACGGTGCGGACGACCGGACAGACACAATAAAGTTAAAAAGAACATGTCATTAATTTTTATGTTTTTATCTTATTTTATTAAAAAAGTTAGTGTACATGAAAGTGAGATGTTAAAAACCAAATGAGATAAAAAGTTTAAAATACGTATCCAAGAGCCAAAATAACAGTCCAATAGCGTCGTCTTCACCGAGCTATGCTCATGGTTGTCGCTCGTCGTGCCATCGTCCTTGCACGCCTCCGTTCAACCAAGCAACGTCATTGCCTCAGAAGCCTACAAACGTTGCATCCCTCAATGTTGCAAATTTTTGTTGGTCAAGAGTCTAATCGGCGCTGCCACTTACCCCCTCCTCCGTCAGCACTAAACCCTTTTTTTCCTATGTTTGCCAAATCTTCTTCCCCCCTTTTTTTTCTGTTATGAACTGTATAGATCTTTTATCTGGCCCCAGGGTGTTGAATTTTTCTGATACCTCTTGAGATTGCTGCAGCCCCTTTTCTAGCATTCTTGAGCCGTGTGCTAGAGGGCGGTTGCTTCCTGCACCTCAGCCATCCTATCCCTCAAACAATGCAATTCCATTTTTGTGTATAAAATCACTACAGGTATAGACTCTAGACTCTGCATGCCTGATCCTCACCCAAATAAGGAAGGAGCTAGTCTGCTGTTGGGAGCGTCATGGCTACAGTAGTGTTACATCCCCCAAACATTTCCTTTTCCTTCTTTTTTCCAAACCCCAAAGGCAGAGAAAAAACAAAATTTGAACTTTGGTTCCGGAAACGGGAAAGAACAAACCAAACCAATTGGCTCTCATTTTTTAATTTTCTTTTATACATTTTTTATATGTTTTTTTTTTTAAGAAAATAAAATAAGATGACGCAAAAATAAAAGAAGATGAAAATAAAAGAAAAGATAAAATAAAAAGGATAAGATAAAATAAAGTATCACACTTGCAGACACGAAATCACATTAGGCAAACCATCCAGAGGCACAAGAACGTCCAAACCTGATGGTGGTTGTCCCTAGCACACCATACACGTGTTCTTCAAGCTAGTCACAAGCTAAAATGCCTCCAAGATCAACCAAGACCTTCAAACACGAGTTGCAGTTGTGTATTGCAGAGAGAGAACGCTTCCCAGAGATGAATGACACGATTTCGTTCAGAAAAACTTAGTTTCGCACCTCTGCTCACAAAAACACAGCTTATATAGTCTAGTTTAAGTGAAAATAGTCGATTGAATTTTTCGTACAGTCAGTTGATTTCACATGACTTAATTGAAATCAGTCGATTGAAAAATAATTCAACTGACTGAATGCATTCATACTAGAAACTATAAACAACAAGCCTTTTAACATGTTAAAACCCATTTTAACAGATTAAAAGAGACACATTAAGGCACACAAGACATCTAACCTATGTCATATAGCCTATCAACAATGTATAACACTAACACATTACATTTAACATGTTATATACATATTTAACACACTAAAACTTAATGTTCAAGAGGATCTTCATCAATCTTCAACAAACACTTAAGATCTTCATGTACATGGCTTTATCAATTCTTTATTTCAAGCTTGCTTGTGCCAACACTTTCCCCTTCCACACCCTTTCAGGAACATCACTAGGAATGGATGGAGAAAGGTTAATCAAGTTCACTGTAGTTTTCAACTCCTCACCCTAGAACACTTTAGGCAATTTTGCATGAGAGAGCAGGCATCTGATTCTATCATTAATTGTGTGGTTCATTCTCTTCGCAACTGCATTATGCTGAGGTGTCTTTGGATAGTTCTTCTCAATCTTGATACCATGCTCCTTGTAATAATTCTCAAAAGGACCCATGTATTCACCACCATTATCTACTCTAACACATTTCAATAGTGTGCATATTTCTCTTTCAACACTTGCATGTAAATGCTTGAACACATCAAGTACTTGGTCTTTGGATTTCAAAACAAAATCCCAAACCTTTCTAGAATGGTCATCAATAAAAGTGACAAAATAAGAGCAACCACTAATGGATCTATCACTCATAGTGCAAACATCAGTGTGAATTAAATCTAGAACATGTGGTCTTTTATGTAGAAAATAAGTGAGAAAAGAAACTCTATGTTGCTTACCAAAAAGACAATCAGAACAAGTTTCAAGAGATGTACCTTTAACAGAAAGTAATCCCTGTCTTGAAAGTGTAGCAAGGCCCTTCTCACTAAAGTGACAAAGTCGTTTATGCCATAGTTGTATGGAACAATCGTCAACTGCATTCACTTGAGGTGTAGAGAACTTTGTTGTTGTTGTCCAATATAGAGTATTTCGCTTCTCTTCTTTTGCTACCACCATGCTCCCTTTAGTGCACTTCCATGTTTCATCACCAAAGAAATTATAATAACCATCTTCATCAAGTACCTAGACAAAGATCAAGCTTAGGCGAATATCTGGGATGTGTTTGACATTCTTCAAGTGCAACTTGCAACCAATATTAGTCTTAAACCAAATATCTCCAATGCCAACAATCTTGCTTACCCCTTGGTTTCCCATCTTCACATGCCCAAAGTCACCAATAGTATAGCATGTGAAGTAATCATGATGTGGTGTAACATGAAATGAGGTAGCAGAGTCAAGAACCTATTCATACTCTTGGTTGGTGAGATTAATAGAGTCATCTTCATAAACAATGACAACTTCATCATCAGACACAATTGTAGTAGTGGTTTCATCTTTATCTTCTCTTTTATTGTAATTATTTCCTCTATCCCTTGACTTATCTCGCTTGAGGAACCAACAGTCTTTAATCATATGTCCTAGTTTATTGCAATGGAAACATGTGATATTTGTCTTTGGCCTTGACTTCCCTTTTGATTTACTACGATCATCAAATCTTTGAGAATGATCATTAAATCTCTGAGAGCGGTTATTAAATTTCTAAGAATTCTTGTACATATTTCTTCCTCTTGACTCCATAATTAAAGCTTCATTTTGAGAAAAGGAGATAACCTTATTGCTACCCTTCCTTCTAATTTATTTATTTAAGAGGCTATCTTTGACCATGTCAAAAGTCAATTTTCCATTAGGAGCAGAGTTACTTAGAGATACCATCAAAGTCTCTTAATTGTCTAGTAATGAGCTAAGCAACAACAATGCTAATAACTCATCATCTAATACAATCTCCATTGTGGTAAACTGATTCACTATATTTTGAAAATTGTTCAAGTGCTCTGCCATTAAGGAATCATCCTTGTATTTCAAATTTACTATCTTCCTAATAAGGCATGTCTTGTTCAAGGAATTTTTAGACCCAAACAACTCCTTAATATCTTCCATAAATTGTAAGCAAGAGTCTCACCTGATACATGATGATAAATAGAATGATCTACCCATTGTCTAATCACACCAATAGTCTACCAATTTATCTTCTTTAAATCTCCATCAGATTTACTTGTTGATTTAACACCTTTTTCCTCAATAGGATCATACAAGTCTTTGCAAAATAACAAATCTTCCATGCGAGATTTTCATATTGAATAATTTGTACATTCCAATTTAATCATGGTTCTTGCACCATCATTATCTCCCATTTTCAAAGCACAAATCAAAACTCCTAACCAGAATTCTGAAACCAGTTGCTGGGAAGATCTAAAAAATAACAAATAATCAAGCGGAAGCAAAACCCAGATAAAATCTTCCCTAAATAACTAATATGCAAAATAATAAAATGCATAAAATAGAGAAGGGAGGAACCAACAAACACTAAAAGTTTTAATGTGGAAAAACTTCAATATGGAAGAAAAACCAACGGGACTTAGTCTAGTAAAAACTTCCACTATAATAATTAATGGGTACACCACAAGTTCTCATGGAGATTACAAGGATCAATAGAGCATTATTCTCTTCACCAACAAGGTGGATAACAAACACCAATGGGTACTTTAAATAAACAACAAAGAGAATCCCAATATATGAGAAGAGGAATAAAACCTTCTCTCCAAAGTAGCTTCTTTGCCCAAACTTGTACAAGATAAACAGGTTGCTCTTTTCTTCTCTTCACTCTCTTTGATGACTTCTTTCTTTTCTTACCAGAGGCACTCACAACTTTTGTCTCTTTATTTCTCACTCTATTTTTTTCTCATAAAAAATTTGATGCATAGATTGCATATTTAAATTGCATAATCGGCCGGGACCCCAATAAATTGGTGACCCACCAAGCAATAATCGAATTGTGGCGCTTGGATTGTTACTCTCTTAAGTAAAAATAGTTGTGTCCTAACTAATGGCTATAACTTTTGGCCTAATGATAAGCGCTCGATCCTAATAGTAACCAATTACATAATATATACATATATATATATATATATAACTTATTATGTAACAATTACTAATTTATACAGTAATAATAATAATATATAATTATTAATAATATATATGTACATACATAAAGCTTGAGGAATAATGCATTCTATTACCACAAACAATATTTGAGAGCACCAGTTTTCCAATGAAAAAAAAAACGAACCACGTAAATGGAGATGATAAGGTTAAAATTGTAAAACCATTTTTTTATCTTTGCAAATCTTTATAGTTTGTGAGACATAGGTATTTTATACTATCTTGCAAATAAGTCCTTCCTCTTGCTCTTAAATCATCATAAAGGAACATGAAAAAATCTTACAATCCAACTGTGCAAATCAGCGAATTTTAACAATCCTCTCAAACGAAAATTGTGTTAGGGTGTTCCCTTGAAATAATGAATTTGAGGGAGAGTGAGTCGATGGATTTTAGTGAATTTAAAGGTAAAATTTGTGTTGTTTCTTTAAAAGAATTTGAAGATAAAATTGAGTAGATTTGGAGGTGAGGTTTGTAAGAGCTTGTGAATATTTTCATTAGTATGATAGAGATTTTTTTTTTAATAAATTAAAATAAAAGATTACTATTTTGTACTTAGGGTAAAAATTAATAGTAAAATGATTTTTTAACAACTAAATTTTGACAATTTTGTCTTACAAGCTAAGGTGACATCTTCTAAGTGGTTTTGGAATATTGAGAAATGAAAAAATGAAAAAAATGGCAAAACCACTTAGAAGATATCACCTTAGGTTGTAAGAGAAAATTGTCAAAATTTAGTTGTCAAAAAATATCATTGTCTAAATTAATATATTATATATTATTTTTATTTTTTTTTTATATATATATATATATATATATATATATATATATATATATATATATATATATACCTAAGGAACATGTTCCTCCCCTCCCATGCCCAGCATAACACCACCACCAGAAACTCACACACTCATGGGAATCAGTTTCTCTCACACAACACACACATAAGTAAAAGCAAAAATAAAAAGAGTTTGGACACTAGAAAACATCATTCACGAGAGGTACATAATGGTGAATAAGTAGTTGATCCCTACAAATCTTTTCAAAGTGGCAAGATGGGATAAATAGCTCACAAATTCACATTCTCCCTCTCTCGCAAATCCATTCAAGTAGACATATAAAATACTTGTCAATCCATCTCTTCTAATCAATTGACACAGAAAATCAACACAAGCGAACACAACCATAAGAATTTTGCACATGACAGTTTTTTATCCCATGTTGATTGAGGTTATTGAATTTTACATGAGTTATGAAAATAAATGTTTAAGAATTCATTTGCAATACAATTTTGTGTAAATTTTGCACAATGATACAACTAATTTTGATTTTTCTTGTTGAGAGATTGAAAATCTTGATCCACCCTACTAAGGGACTATTTGATAGGGTCACTCAACTAGTCTTTTTAAAATATTTTTTAAATAGTATATTTTATATATATATATATATATATATATATATATATATATATAACTTATGTAATCATATACATATTTGTTAATTTTTAATTGGTTAACTAATTTCTCTAATAAGATAAATTAAAATATGATAAATTATTTTTTTATAATAAATAATTATATCTTAATTTATAAGTGCTAATAATTTAATTTATATTTACAAATTGAAATAATATGATATAGAAAAATTAATCTTCTGAATACTTTTATTTTTAAAATTTTACCAATTTGACAAGTTGGACAATATGGGTAATGGACTAATAGATTAAAAACTCTAATTTGACTCATCAAATTTTGGCTGCTGACAAATCGACCCACTAATCAAAACCTACTTTATCATTCTTAACCTTTACAAAATGTGACTAAACTAACTAAATATGAAAAATGTTGAACCTTCTATCATTTCAAAACTTAGTTTAATGTTGATTATTATGATATATTTTCTTGGTTATGTTAAAAAAATTTAAGCTTCCATAAACTAGTGTTTGATGTGACTTGTTGACTTATTTGGAAAGTTCTAAATGTTACTATGTTTTGAGATTTTAATTAACCTTTATGTACTTGTTGAATCATATCACAACCATGTTTCAAATTCTTAAAAATATCTATGTTCAAACCACTACACAGCAAAATCAACCACATATGGTGACATCAAACCCTTTCTAAACAAATCTTATCACAGACAAAAAAATAACAATTAATCTTTCTAACAATCTCATATTGTGTGATGTTTTTAGAGATGATAATGGTCATCACATTTTGAACTATGTTGGTTCATGTGAGATTACAAACATCATTTGTAGGAGAATTTTTCCCTGTTGAGGCCAACTTACCTTGTAAATGGATTCTCAGGAGTCTGTCCCGTGTTTTGCAGACCCTGAATCTCTAACTTGATAAGAAAACTTGTCAAACTCATTTTAATTCATCGTTTTTGTGAATAAGTGAGATCATTTGGTTCATATGGATCACAAAACCTTCAAATTTCAATAGTAACTTTAGTAAATTATAATCAAAATCAATATGTAAGCCGATAATGCTTTTCTAATAAAAGTAATGACTGGATTAGATATCTAACAAGATTTTGTGCATACAAAAATTCATTGAGTAATATAATTCAAATATATGAAAGTTTTAAGATATGCACCATTTATTTATTATTTATTACTTTATCTAATTTAATATTATATAGAAGGATATAACTCGATTAGCAAAGGATAACATCTAGCTTTAGAGAGAAGGGCATTCATCTTAAAGAAATTTACGTTTATAAAAACAATTTATTTTAGAGTTTTGAATAAATCAATCAATATTCTTATAATATATTTTACTTGTATTATCCTTTTTGCATCAAAGTTTGCTAGTGTATCATTTGGATTTGAAGTTTAGCTTTTTATTTTTCAAAATGATAAAGTTAGGCATTTCGACAACCTACGTGTTTATAATTGTATCACACCTAGCCGGTCTTGCTAGCACATCAGCACATATCATCCTTCACCAACATACTTATATCGGCAAAGACTGGGGGACTGGTGTACCACACCTAGCTAACTCAACCAAATAATAATAATAATAATAATAATAAACGATCACCACATATATACAGAAAATAATTCAGGTAGCCGGCCCAGGCTGACCTAAGCCTAACCGGCCTAAACCGATAACCCAAGCCGCTAAAGTAATAACCAGCCTAGGACGACATGCGAACAATGACGGCATAAGCCGCTAAAGAAGTAATCGGACTACACCGACCACTCTAAGAGACTTGACGAAACCAAAACACTCCTAAAAATCAGTAAGCCCACAATAATCAGGACTAAGGGCCTAGGCTAAGGTCCAGGCCCACCTATGGCCCAAACCAGGGCCCAGCTCGTGGAATGGTCAAACATAATTAATAATCTATAAATACACTTGGACCCCACAAATTAAAGGTACGCATTCATTACTTCCTTAATCACCTTATTTGTTTCTGAGAGCTTTCGCTGACTTGAGCTTCGGAGTCTCTTTTGCAGGTAACCCCTCCTTGGTCCCAGCTGACATATGCCAACCGGGAAAAGGCCTACTGAGGAGATAGCGGACTATATGGGTAAGGCGACACTTGTGCCTAACTTATCTTATTTGTTCTCTGCAGGAACAATAATGTTGATTTGAAATTTTTTGCTAAATTTTTAATGTGGGTTCTTTATTTCGACCCACACATTCTACAAGTCAAATGAGTTTTACTTTTTGTTCCTGTAGAGAACAAATAAGATATGTTAGACACAAGCATTACCTTACTCTGGTCCGCCATCTCCTCAGTAGGCTTCCTCCTGGTTGATACATGTCGCTTATGGATATCTCGGTACAATCGGTTTGGACCCGAGGGGGGTTACCTGCAGAAGGGACTCCGAAGCTCAAGTCAGCAAAATCTCTAAGAAAGTCAAATCTGGTGATTAGGGAAGCAATGAATGCGTACCTTTAATTCGTGAGGTCCATGCATATTTATAGATTATTAATTATGTCTGGCCACATCATGGGCTGGGCCCTTATTTGGGTTGTAGGTGGGCCTAAGCCCTAGCCCAGGTTCTTAGTTCGATTATTGTGGGCGTGATGAATCTTATGGAAATGTTCTGGTTTTGCCAAGTCCTTGGTTAGTTTCCTAGAGTTAACGGCCTAAGCTGGTTACTCTTTAACGGCCTAGGCCGCTATTGTTGCTTTGGTTTGTTTGATCAATATTGCTCCTTAGCGGCTTAGGTCGGGTACCTTAGCATGTGTATGATAACTGTTATTATTTACATCCTTGGTAGTTACACGGAAAAGTTTTCTGGTTATTATTCGGCTAGGTGTGGTACACCAGTCCCCCAACCTTTGCCGATATAGTTCTGACGGTAAAGGATGATAAGTGTTTGTCGTTTTTGGCTAGGCCGGCTGGGTGTGGTACACTTTCAAACTTCACAAGCTAACAAGAACCTGCATTACCTAGTGTAGTTCAACTCAAAATTATTTTTTTCTTGTTTATATTGGTTGTGGATTATTTAATGGATTGAGTATATTGTTGTTATGCAAATGGTTGGTAATAAATATGAATGCATCTTTTTGGGTGTGAGCTGACGTATTTAACCTCCAAAATTCTTATGGCCTAGATATGATATGCAAAAGTTAATGTTAGTTTAAAATGTAGGCTATATGATGCTGACTGTACTAAACCTAGGCGGCTTAGTCCGACTATAGCTATAAGACCCGTCCACATAGCTGCCAAGGATGTAAATAATCACCATACAAATGCCAAGCAAATGAAAGTAACCAGCCTAAACCGCTATAAGAGTAGCCCGTCTAGGTCACTAAAGAAGTAGTCGGCATAAGTTGGTATCTTAAAGAAACTAAACGAGAACTTAGCATAGTGTTACCAGCAAAACCCATAAGGCCTGCGATAGTCATGCTAAGTGACATGGACCAAGGCCCAAGCCCACCTAAGGCCCAAACAGAGGCCCGGCCCATGACATGGCCATATATAATTAATAACCTATAAATATGCATGGACCCCAACAATTAAAGGTACGCATTCATTACTCCCTTAATTACGAGATTTGACTTTTTGAGAGTTTTTTGCTGACTTGAGCGTCAGAGTCTCTTCCGTAGGTAACCCCTCTCGGGTCAAAACCGATCCACACTAAGATACCCATAAGTGACATATAGCAGCCGGAAGGAAGCCTACTGAGGAGATTGAGGATTGAGGTAAGGTAATACTTGTGTCTGACATATCTTATTTGTTCTCCGCAAGAACACTGACTAAAACAGAATATGGACATCTTGCTTCAATAAAGAATTTTGATGAATTATGGAGAAATGTGGAAGACTTAATGATTATTTATGGAGAAGTTTTGAAGACTAAATGAAAGTTTGGATTCAAGAGTTAATTTTAAAGTCTTATAATTATGGTTGTTGAAATAATGTAATTTGTGTATGTCATTTAAGATAGTAAATGTAGAAGGTCATAAGTCAAAAGGCATAACCCAAGCAACAATACTGAATCACTTGAGAAAAATAATATTTTCAAAATACACGGTGATAACTAGTAATTGATATTATCATGTTTTTATTTTAGTTTATTTTTATATTTATTATTATTATTTTATTTTTGGATTTTATTTGATATTTTAGGTTTTATTCAAATCAATTTATGACAAATTAAACCAAGAATTATGTAAACAAAGAATAAAAATATCTACAAGATACTAACACAATTTGTCATGCCTTGTAATAGAACAAGATTGATGAAAGATCTTAAGTCAATTATGTTATCGTTCCATTCATTTACTATTTGGTTGTTGTTTTGTATTTGTTTTAAAAGATGTGGACAACTTCGAATCATGAGTTGTTTGCTTCATAATGCAATTGCACTGACCTAAGATCTTATCCTACTAACTTGCTTCTATTCTAAACATGAACACTTGTGTCATATTGTTCAGATGACATTTCAATTCTCTAGTTAATAGTTTTCATATTATGAACTTATTCAATGCTTAATTTTAAGCATGCTGGAAAAAATATCCTATCATAGAAATCTAGAGAACATGTGATGCAAAGAAGCCAAGAGGTGGACTCCAAAGAGTTTAGTTGAAACACAAATCATACTCCCTAGTTGAGAAAAAAAACATATAATGCAATGATCCATTAAACTAGATTTGAATGGGAGAGTACATGGATGGAAGAAAAAGGAAAAGGAAAATGTAACATAATATGTCAAATGCACTAGAGTGGTGTATGACTAAGCAACTTAAACAACAACAATAATGCAGGACTGCACCATAATGCCTAATTAAAAATTGCAGGACTACAAAAAACTGAAACTATAACACTGACAGACTCATGCATTAGACATGTAGATGAACACAAATAAAACAGACGCGGATCAAGCATCGACTGGATTTAGCACACAACTAGTTCCAAACATTGAGATTCATCAAGAACGATCAAGTAGAACAACACCAAACACGAAAAAAAAAAATTAACACAAGTCAAATCACCAAAGCTATATATACCACATAATACAAACCTAATTGGCTGGTTTATAATTGTTTATGGTTTTCATAAAAATATGTCAATGAATGTTCAATGAAAATAGACGCACAAAGCTTATAGACGCAAGTAAGAATGAGAAAGTTGATTAAACATAGATAAAAATCCAAGAGCATTTGTACATTATGATTTAACCGATTAGAACAATGAGCTAATTACTGTAAACAAATTACAAAATGAAAAGTAAGTCTCATGTGGATCTAGCAACTAAAGACTTGAATTGGTATGTGAATCAGGAACGAAATGGAGAACGTAATAGATCCAAATGTTGATTGAAGAATGGATGGAAGCTGCCACGCCACTTGGAGATCGATCACGCAAAGATAAGTGGATGCAGAGTCGCCACTTGAGCCACACACTCAAGATAAGACTATAAAGAGAGTTGACACTCTCTCCTCTCACAAAATGTGCAGAGTTTCTATTCTATAAAATCCAAATCTATTTATACACAAGTGCAACCCTCAATTTATAAAGAGTGGCTTGTTGAATTAAGGCTAGTTAATCCTAACTTGACAAAGGTTAACTCCTAGTTACAACCACTAATTATGGGCGATTGAAGCATGCTCACTCCTTATAGAAGCAAGTGTATTCCTTGTAAGCCACACAAGCTGGAGCACACGACCAATCCATGCCATGACGTGCATGCTGGGTGCTAATAATGTTGCTAGGCATGCTTCTGTTGGGCGGTCTAAGGTGTGTGTTAGGTGCCACTTCGTTGCATGCACCTCCTCCAATGATACTAAGACATTCTTTTATGTGTTGCTCTTTTGGACTGATTGGAATTACATCAAGTGAGTAGGGGTGACAAGGTGGGTCACGCTTTGTGGGCTGGGTTGCAATTTTCAACCTATCATCCTACTTTAACTTGTCTTGTCTAATTCATCAAATTTGTGAACCAAAGGTAGTTTGGATGAGTTTGTCCACTAGCCTCCTTTTGTAAAATTAAAAATTAAATAAAAAATTGTTTAAAAATTTAACTTTTCTATATTACTTGACTTTAATGATGTAACATGCAATATTATTGTAATTAAAATCACGCTTAAAAATTATATTTTTTAATTATTAATTATAATAGAATAATTTAACATGTAAATATAATAAGTATTTTACTAAAAACATGAATTAATCAATCCAAAACTTAGAAAATATTTATGTGATTAACATTTTAAATATATATATATATATATATATATATGTATATTAGAAATTAAAAAGTTAAGAAAAAAATTGTGCGTCAACCTATTTATAACCTATTTATTGATAAGATGGATTAAGATTTTCGGCACATTTTAGTTCGACGAGTCATTTTGACTTATACTTTTTTATGGATTTATAACAAACTAAACTAAAATAGAAAGATAGTTGTTTATTATTCCTACCTCAAACTAGTATAAATTAACTATTAACCTACTAATATGATTATAATACGTAAATGATACTATATTATAATACTTATAGTATAGTATACTATACTTATATACTATACATATATAACTTGGTAAGGATTCAAGGTAAGGATCGCATCCTGACACTCTAAGGAGTCAGTTAGTCTCACTTAGAGCGGACTGACTCCTGTGGTGAGAGTAGCAAGAGGCCTGAAATTCATTAAGGGCTAACCTTGTGGTGAGGGAAAATGATTCATTGTAACACTTGTAACACATAGCTTGGGGGTGAGCAGAGGTATCCACCACAAGTGCAAGCATCCGCTGAATCTGACCAGGGATATATGTAATTCGGATGAGTAGAGTCAAATCTTAGTGTATTGATTGAAAGGTCATAACATGCTTGGTTGATATGTATACATGGAATTGTGAAATTATATCTGATTGTATTAATGAAATTTTTGTTGGCTCTAGCTTACCCCTTTTGCTTGTTGATTGCTTTCTATGTTGTACTTTTATCCTTGCGATGATCATCAATTTATTGATGGGAGCAGATGAGAGAGTTGCTCGCAGTCAACAAAGGAGGGATGATTTCGTTGCATAGTCTGCATGGGCTGGACTTTAATTTCTTAATGGGTTTTCTTTAGGGCTATGACCCATGTATTGTCTTATGCTTTATTACTCTACCTTCATCTGTTAGACTTTTCATCTGTTCTGTTGGCATCATGGTGTGCCTAGCTTTGTAGGAGTTGTGTTAAGGACCCCAGGACTGCGTTGTTGTACTATTTGTGTGTGGTGTTTCTTTTAATTATGCTTATTAATTAAATGGGACATCACAGTTTTGATCTTCACTTTTCTTTTATCAATTTAAAAAAAAATGAATTTATTCTTTTGTTTTTCATCAATATACCTATTTAAAAAACAAATTTAATATTAATTTTTTTTATCATAATCTAATCAAACATTAAGAGACATAACTACTACAAAAAATTATAATAATCAAGTGCACTTAAAAATTGTCTATAACAAATCACATAATACATTACTTACTCTTCTATATTCATAAAAAATAAATAATATACAAAATGTCATAAGATAAAATATAGTGCTAAATATTAGACAAGTATTTCATTACCAAGTTAGACAAGAGAAAGTTACCTTCTTTTTTCTTTAAAAATGGGGATAAAAATAATGAGTTTCTGTTTAACCTGTTTTTTTTTTCTTTAGTAACAAAAAATTAGGTAAAAATGAGAGATAAGTACAACATATGAAAAACTCGGAAAACAATAAAAAGAGGAAATGAAAATTATCTTAATAATTTTTTTTTCTTTATTATATTTGATTTTATATTTTACTATTTATTAACATTAAATATTATACTTTAAAAAAATAAAAAAAATATCTAACTTAATTTTTATTAATTTTTTAATATATTATTACCTAATTTAAAAAAATAGACATAATTTAAAAAATTTAATAATATATAATTTTAAAAAGTGTAAACATATAATTTAATAAAATTGAAAAATTAAAAAAAATTTGAAAAAAATTTGGGGACCGTGGCCCCACCAGCTCCTAAAGAGCTCCGCCACTGGATGTAAACATGCTTGTAATTAAAATCATTAATACTTAAAAATTATGTTTTTTAATTATTAATTATAATAGAATAATTTAACATATAAATATAATATAAATATAATAAGTATTTTACTAAAAATATGAATTAATCCATAAAAACTTAAAAAATATTTATGTGATTAAACATTTTTAATATATATATATATATATATATATATTAATTAGAAATTAAAAAGTTAAGAGAAAAATTGTGGGTTGACAAGATGGATTAAGATTTTCATGACATTTTAGTACGATAAGTCATTTTAACTTATACTTTTTTTATGGATCAATAATAAACTAAACCAAAATAGAAAGATAGTTCTTTATTATCGCTACCTCAAACTAGTATAAATTAACTATTAACTGACTAATATGATTATAATACGTAAATGATACTATACTTAAAATACTAATGACACCCGAAGGTATTTGAGAGATTTAATTAAGACCTATCTAAAAACTATTAATATAATTAATTTAAGGTTGGTGTTTTCATTAATTATACATCTATGTTGAAATCCAAACTAACTTGAACATTAAATTAAAGTATAGATACACCCAACCCTATGTTAGAGGAGAATATCTTAAAAGTTTTACAACGAATCTAAGATATTGAAAAAAATGGAAAAACAATGATATTATAAGCTCAATTCAATCAATTGTTCAAGAATCCACTTTCGTCTACTTGAATAATCTATTTATTTTCCCTTGAAAAACACAATCATTTGCCACTGTTTTCATATATTACATATTTTGAGTATAGATTTTATTTATTTTTTATTAGTGCTGATCTGTCAATAATTAATTTTCGACTGTTTTTGTATTATTAATTAGTACTAAATATTTACTGATTCATTTTCGTTAATTATTATTATTATTATTTTCAAACATAAAAAGGTTATGTTTTATATTATACATATATAAAAATGTCAGCAACACATAAAGATATAAAAAGAAATTTAAATGTTCACATAGCAATGCAATGTATTACATCAATGCCAAGTACATATGCATGGAGATTAGGTTGGATAACCCAGAGGTTGACTTCAAACCCTACTTGATGGAAACAAGATCTTTAACTTAAATAAATACTATTAATACCTTTTTTTTATTCAAAGCAAAGAATTACACGGGACTCGAACAATTTTTTAATCTATCTTGGTATAACAAGTGACAAAACTTGATAAACAAATATTTTTATTAGTTAATATGATACCATGAATTCATTTTTATTGTTTTAATGCTTATATTATAATTTATTTATTGCCAATATTACTCACCTAACCTAACACATTTTAATGTTACTCATGATTTGTTTCTTTCCTTACTTACCCAATAGTTAAATTCAGCTACCACCTTCCCTTTCTCTCTCTTAATCTTCAAACACATTACCATACATTTTTCTTCACCATTATTACTCATCATCTTCTTTCTTTAAATCTTCAACCATAAGACCAAAGCTAAGAAATCTCCATTAATCGCATCCAAACTTTGGACAATAATTGATATATATTACGAAGACTTTTATTATTATTTTTTTTAAATCACGACTTTAGGAATGGAATTATTCTTTGCGGCTTTGAGGTTTGACCAACATTAAACCAATCTCAAACTAAAGTTATTTACAAAATAATTAAGTTAGGATAATGCTTTTTTAAAGGGAAAATTACATCGACAACTCATTTAATTATACTTCTTCATACACCTTTTCCTTTTCACCTTAATTCCTTTTCTAATTCATACATGTTTACATACACTGCTATGTACTTCTTATGTAGAGGGTGGACAAATTATTTTTTTATAGCAAAAGTTCATTATTCAAAGAAAAAACAATTTTTGAAAAATAAAATATTTTTTAACACTATCAGCAATTGCTGTTGTAAAAAAAGTACTCTTAATTAGAAATATATTAACTAATTAAATAAAAAATCAAGAGAAAGAAGTTTTAATACTTCAAAAATAATTTAAAAAGTTGTATACAAATTATTGAGAAGTTTAATGTTCCTTTAAATTAATGTTCTGCCGCGAGAAACTAATGAATGGTACAAAAAGAATAAATGATTTGTCTGAAATATTTTTGAATGGATTAAGAGAATCTTGTCTTGTTGTATTAGTTGAATGGAAAAGGTTTTAGAAGGAAATTAATGTACTTAATAAGAAGCAACATTAGAATTAGGAATTACAACATTCAATGCAGTGTGATGGACCCCACTGCATCATTATTACACACCTCTCCAACCCTAATCCACAAAGCAACCCAATTAATATTTCTGAACAAAAATAAAAGCAAATAATAATAATTATAATTTAAAAAATTATGTCAAATTCTCTCTCCCTCTCTCCTCTTCTGCAACAAAACAACTCTCTCACTCGTCTCTTCACCCTTTACAAGACTTTTTGAAACTTTTAAACTTACTCTCTCTTTTTCACAAGCAATCCCTGAGAGGAATAAAAATTAAAACAAAATCAAAAAGAGAAAGAAAGGCGAAGGTTATCTTCTCATTCTGCAAAAAATCCAATAACCCCTTCTTCCCCTTTTCCTCATTCTCTGTCGGTGGTGTTCCGGAGTCTCAACTTCGATCTTCTCCTTCAGTGCCTCATACCCTTTTCTCTTAGGGCTCCCACGGCTTCGGGGTCACTTTCAAGTTCTTTACTTTCAGCGGTTTTCGCCCCATTCTGCAGTGCTAGGTCTTCAACCCGGAAAAAGGGTCGAGGTTGATAGCGCTGGAGTTCAAGTGGGGCGTGGAAAAGGGAAAGGGGTCGCATTGTGTTTGTCAAAAAGAGAGGGTTTTTATCTTCTTATTCGACTGTGTATTACTTTGTGTGTTTTTATGTTTCTGTGGGGCTTCCGTGAACAGTGCTTGCTTTTCGGAAGCTTATTTCGGAAGCAATTTACCCCCCTTTTGAACGTGATTGTATTTAGTGCCCTCATGGACTCGCACAATGTTCTCTTTTGATCTCATCGATAGGGGGGGTTTTGTGTTTTATCTTCTTTCCCTTTTTGGACGAGGAGAACTGGTCTTGTGAAACCCGTGAATTTGGTGGATTTATGTAGGGAGTTGGAGTAGCGGGCCTTATTTATTTCACTTATTTGAATTTTTGTAGATCAAGGTGGTGGTTTGTTTATGGATGGCATTGATGATCTAGGGTCAAAAGGGTTTGGATATATGAGGCATTGGATCGATGGTGATGGAAATCAATAGTATCAGCAATTTGTTATTCTGTTTGGAATGATGAGATGAGGTGCCTGTTGTAGTCGTAGGAGTAAGGTTTCACCAAGATTCTGGGGAATTTGAGAGGCCTTGGTGATGGAGGATATAGGGTTGTTCAAGCAGTGTTGGCAATGGTTTCGGTCGCAGAAGGTCGCCGGCTGGCGTGCGCGAACCGTGGTGACTTGTTGCCGAGACAGGATTGCTATGTTCTTTGAACGGCATTGGCCTATGGTGTGCCGGGGTTGCTCCCGATTTGGGAGCTTACTTAGGTTGTCATTGATTTTCTGGAAGGACTCTGCTCTGAGGGGCTTTCAGTCCTTCATTAAGTTTGGTCCAGTGATGCTTCTGCTTATAATGTGGAGCTGCTTTCTTAGTCTGACTTCGATGTATTGCTTGGTATACGTGCTTGTTAGTATGGTATGTCTTTGTTTCAACTCGTCTAAATCTTCATTCTTTTGGTTATGGGTTTCTGATCCGTGTGTCAAAGTCTGTTGTCTAGGTATATATTCTTGGGGCAAATTACACTAACATCTCTTGAGGTTTAACGAAATTACACTGGATACCCCTTTCATTTTTAGCATTACTTTGATCTTTCTTGATCTTTAACTGCATAAGAAGTTAAGGGAGATTCTGGAATAGCAGGAAGCATATATGGAGATGCATTGTTTTATAAATTTAGGGGGCTTGTGTAGGGTCAAGAGAGGGTAGAATATGAAGTGAATTTTGCTAAACTTTGGGGTGTAAGTGTAATTTGTCCTTATTTCTCCTTTAGCTGTTTTTTGTGTAATTGTTATACTCACTTCAGTCGGATAGCAGTTTTAAGTTAACTTATCCTTTAGTGGTATGATTGAATGGCTTTTTACAATTGGCTTTATTTGTCGTATTCTATAATATATCATGGTACAAGAAACTCACTATTGTATTTTAACAATCATTCTTAGAACGTTGCATTACTATGTAAGAATTTTATGATAGAATTAGGTTTCAAGCTTCAGGGAACAGTGTTATTTTTATTAAAACAATATTCTCAAAAAGTGAACTACAAGTGCTTGTCTAGATGTTCATGTCAACTGATTCAGATTATTTGGTTGCATTGATTTTAATTTCTTCTGTAGGGGAACGCATTGATGGCATTGGTTTTTTCTTATATTGAGTCTTTTGTAGAACCTGCATATAATGACAGAAATAGAAACATTATTATGGCTGAACGGGGGTTAAACAGTTTCCTGGCATAAGGAGCTAAGCATAATAATCAATCATTGTGTCCATCTAACATCCTATTTCAAAATTACTATCTCTGTTTACCTTTATTTGAATTCATTTAGACACATTTATTTATACAAAAAGGTGCCTTTTAATAGCAAGTATATAAATTGCATTGTTCAGTCTCTTGCTTCTGTACGCATTTTGACATTGGTTTGCCACCTTAAATTTGGTGTAATAGTTGTTCTGTATTTGGTTGCTCAGTTCAATTTAGTAGCAAATAATTTATACATTGCTTCTCATAGTTCAATTGAATGCTTCAGGGTGTTGCTGGAGTTGCTGTCCAATACTTAGGGTATACTCCTGGGCTTTTTATTGTCGGCCTTTTTGCCATCCTTATTTTGTGGATGTATGCTAACTTCTGGATAACTGGAACGTTACTCATAGTAGGAGGTATGGTATTCTTGTTTTCTTTGGCATTACACTTTATATTCTCCTAAGGACAAGAATTAGATGAAAACACCTCTTTTGTAATATGTACACTGTTATTAATCTCTTCATACTTAAGGAAATATCTTTTGGTTGTGTTTATGATCCCTATCAATTGTCCCATTTTCTTTGGTCATATGACTAATTTCCAGCTATTAAAAAGGTAGGGCCTTATTTTTACCATCTGCTTGACTCTGTAATGTGTTGTTGGCTATTATTGATATGAAACTCACTTCAGTTGACAATCTTTTATGGGCAATGCTGGACTTCTATTGTTGTTCAATATTTTACCTTTGTAATCCTCAAATTTTGTTTTCAATTATCCTCTTGCAGGTTATTTATTCTCCCTAAATCATGCACGTTTGGTGGTATTAGTTGGAACTATATATGCTATATATTGTGTTCAAGTACGAGTTGGATGGCTGGGTGTTTTTCTTGCTATAAACCTTGCATTCCTCTCCAATGATATTTTGAATTTTCTGCTCCAATGGTTTGATAATGTGAGTGAAAGCTCACATTCTGAAGAGCATAAGCAATCAGAAACAGTTGTGGAAGATGACTTCTCTGAAGAGTGTGAATATCCTATCCCTACTGAAGAATCTGAGAATTTGCATTCTTGTAAATCATCCAGTAAACCTGCTGTTACCACAGCAGTTGTTGATAACAAGAAAGAACTTTCTGTTAACAAAATTGTCAGAGAACAAGAAACAACAAGCTCAACTGATGAAATGAAAAGGATATTGAAGAGTCTGAATCATTATGATGCCCTTGGATTTAGCCGCCACAAGAAAATTGATGCAGCAGTTTTGAAAAAGGAATACAGAAAAAAGGTATTTTTTTTTAGTTTTATTTTGCTTTGCCTGTTTACTTTTTTCTTAATTGTTATCAAAATATTTATTTAGGCAACTGTTATGTGTTGAAGCAATATTGTGTTACAATGTATGAGGAATCACCTTTGGAATTAAATTATATTGTGTTTACTAGCCTACTTAAAAAGTGCTTGGTTTGTTTTCTGTTTTCATTTATTAATTAAAAAAACGTCCCCATTTCTTCATTTTGTTTTCTGTTTTCAGCATTTGCTTCTCAAAATCTTGACATCAGAAACATAATGATGAGGGTTATTTGTAACTATTAGTTAAAATGTCACTAGTAAATGAAACGTTATAAAGACTCTCTTATGTGCTGATCTGATGTTTTATTGTATATTACCATTTTTTATTAATTATGTGCAGGCTATGCTTGTGCATCCTGATAAAAATATGGGCAGTTCTTTGGCAAGCGAGTCATTTAAGAAGCTTCAATGTGCATATGAGGTAAAGTTTGAAGTACACACTGCAGAGCTTTTCTTATAGTTGATAGATAAACTTTTAATGTTCATTTGATACATAATGTGTATAACATAATTTTTCCTCGCTTTTGGTTCCTCCCATTAACTAGTTAAATGAAACTTTAGGTTCTTTCTGACTCCGTGAAGAAACGAGATTATGATGAGAAATTAAGAAAAGAAGAAACCATGGCTAAAAGTGTCTGCCAGAGATCTCATAGTAGTTCACATCAGGTAAATATGATATGATATTCTTGTAAATGACTAACATATCTTCTCAGGTTGTGTTTGTGTGCGTATATATGTACAGTCCCTACATTTTATAAATTGATGTTTGCATTTTTGAAATCAAGAATCTGTGTCGGACATTAGTATCCACCTTCTCACATTTAGTACCTTATAGAGTGAAATTAATGTTTTGCATTGTTTTGATAACAGGACTGGTTGTTTTGACCAGAGAACTGATGATCTGGTCCAATATCTGGTTTAAATAAACCCCAGAATCGGCCTTAAAAACTTGTTCAGTGGGTCAGTGAAAATACTTAATATGATTTTTGACGTTTGAATTTTAAATCCGTTTCTTCACCAGTTCAATAACTGACCTGGTTTTGAAAACATTTGCTTTTTCACATCGCTTACAATTCAAATTTTGACCCTACCATTGTAAACCATAATGTTTTGACAGTGGCTTCTGTTAATCATTATTCTTTCTAAAGTTGAATATTCTGCTGTCATTTTTTCAAATGTTAGAGTTCACTTAAGGACTGTAATCAATTTCGTGATATAAAATAGAAAGAATGGAGACATGAAATAAGATAAATGATAATAATAGCATAACATGATATCCAAACGACATCAAAATATTGTTACGTGTGGACCAATTTGCTCAACTATTTGGGTGATTGATGATCTTTATTATAAAAATAGTGATGATACATGTGATGTGTTCTGTTTAGGATAACGCTGATTATCGTTCTGAAGAGTCCAGACGAATACAGTGCACCAAGTGTGGGAATTCACATATTTGGGTATGTACCAACAGGAGTAAGGCCAAAGCAAGATGGTGTCAGGTATGATTTTTTCCTTTATTTAAAAATTACATGTTTTTCTATTTATGTGTATTGAAAATTGTAGTGAATTTTGGTGGCTTATCTGGAAACAGGACTGCTGTCAGTTTCATCAAGCCAAGGATGGAGATGGATGGGTTGAATATAAAGGGTCTTTGGTTTTTGACAGGCCTCAAAAGGTAGATTGGTGATGGATGGAAAATAATTAAGTTAAATTAATGTGAATTAGTTTGTGAATCATGATATTCTGTTGATAGGTGGAGATTCCACGAGCTTTTGTTTGTGCTGAAAGCAAAATTTTTGATGTGTCAGAATGGGCTATATGCCAGGTGAGTATAAGATTAAAGAGAAGATTGGATTTGAAGGTTTATAGGTGGAGTGAGAGGTTATTTGATTTTGTTGCAGGGAATGGCTTGCAGGCCAAATACCCATAGACCGAGTTTCCATGTAAACATGGTTGGGTTGGAGAAGAACCAGCGATGCAACTCAAGTAGATTCCCTTGGGATTTTGATGCTGAAATGATGGATGAAGATGAAGAGGCATTTGAGCTGTGGCTTGAGCAGGCCCTGGCATCAGGTCTCTTTTGTGAGACCTCCAAACGCAGGAAGAGTTGGAGTCCATTCAAACTGCATCAAAAGAAAGGGAAGAAGCAATGGCGAAGAACCTCCTGCTGAACACTCAGATCAAACCAAACGGATTCACCAAAACTCATGCATTTCATTGCTCAGATCAAAGCAAGAAGGTTTCCAATCTTATCAACAACATTCCACATATTATGTAGTAGTAAGGTATTACAACTGCACAAATTCTTTGCTCATTCAGCTTGGTTACCTTACCTTACCTTACCAAGGACTACTACACTCACTTTTCCTCCTTTGTACATACACCTAATAAAAATTTCTCATTTGCTAAATGCCTTTATCACCCACATCTATTCTGCACATTTTTTCATCACATTACGTATTAGGTCATTCACATTCATAGCATATGGATCATATAAGATGTAGTGTGACACTTTTCTTATTCAGATTCTCACTTCATTTGTATTCAGACCACTCACTTTTTTAGATTAAACTACCCCTTATTTTAAATGCTTATCCAAATTATTATTTATATTCAATTAAAATAGCTGCAAACAAAAATGTAATTATTTTTTTTTTCCTTCCAGAGATCTACTTGAAATGCTTTAAATAATCGGAGACTGTTTTATTAACTAAATTATCCAAATACCAGTTCAATGAATAATAGAATAGAACTCACATGGCGTGGGACCCTCTCATTCTTTACAACACTGCAACTCTGCAACCCTGTCTACACTCCAACTTCAATTGTTTTCTATTCACACCACAACAAATTCAAGTTTACAAGTTTCATTAAAACCAAAACCATAGTGAATGCTTATTTGCTAGTTTTTTGCTCTCTTTTTTTTTTCTTATGAAGAAATTGAAGCTGTGAAATACACTGATTTGACTTCAATTACGAGTTGTATATATAATAATGATAAAAATTCGTTTATTCTGAAAGGTAATATTTTTTAAGGATTTCCACTATTCTAGGAGATTGGTTGAATTAAATTAATTGGTCTAAAACTTTAAAGGATTTAATTTATTTGATCGAGTTGATTAGGTTAATCGAAACTGATGAACGTGAGCTTATGTTGAATGAAAATATTGTTGTGACTATGTCAAAAGAGATTAAGTTGTTTTTGACGATGCTCATATGTAAAGAATAGTTTAGAATAAATAAATCTTCATAGGATATGAATGTGTTTAGATATGTTGTGAATTAAGTTAGGTTATTCTTAAAATCAATTTAATCACAACATAATCAATTATAAAAGTTATGTGTGAATTATATCATTTTTAAATATAATAAATGTTAAAAATATTAAAATTGTCATATTAATCAATCAAGTTATTAGTTTATTAGGTTAAGTTTGGAGAATGATCCTTAATTTTGCAATCAGATCAATCGAATATTGCAATCAGATCAATCGAATAGATTAATAACATAATCGATTAATCTTATAAGACAAAAATTATTTAAAACTTAGTCTTCTTTCTCATCTTCAAGTAATGACTTTTGTAATTAAAATAAGAGAAAAAAAATACTTGAGAGTTCTTGAAAAAATAATCATTCTTTTTCAAGTCTCCATAAAGATTCAAAGATTGAATTGGTTCTAAGGTTTTTTTTTTGGTATAGGATTGTTGTGCAAAATTTGCAGATTTCCAAGTGCACTTGTTTTATATTATTTTTGTTGTCATTTTTCTATATTTTCTTCTTTATAAGTGATAGGTATAGGTAATTATTGTGTAGTATTACCTTGGTTGAAATTTTTGAAGTGTATTTTAAGTTCTTATATATTTAGAGTGAATCTTGTAATCCTAATTCTTGATATTCTAGTGAAAATTCTAGTTAGGATGATTAAAAACTTGATGTAAATTTGTTAAAATTGAATCGGTACTATGTGTTATGTTTTTCTTTCATAATTTTAGTATCTTATTAATTGTAAATATTCTAAACTATGCACGTATATACCCTGCATTTTCTTTTTTACAAATATAATAGAAATGGTTAAAGTGATTGAATAAGATGTAGAATCCTCCTTGTGTCGGTTTGAACATGCGTTGATCTGTTGTGGGTATCAATTCTTTAACATTTCCACATATAACATTGTCCAAATTTAATAATCATACGTAAAGTTAAACATATCACGTATAAGCCACTCCTTTATTTTTTAATAATTGATTTACGAGAAAAAAATGTATATTTATCTCTTTTAAGTTTCAGATAGCATTAGTTTTTTGCTAATTAATTTCTCGAGTCTGACTTATAAAACAATTGTTAAGATTCTTCAGTCTTCGGTAATAGCTTCATATTCAAATAATAACTATGAAATCACGTTAAATATTAAAAAAAAAAAATCATGCTATTCCATTACAAGATTGTCTCCAAACGATTTTTTTTTTCTTTTTCTAGAAGTCTTAATTATAACATTTTAAAAGAATCTTTACCTACTTTATCCCTTAAGTTTTCATCAATTATTAAGACACTGCAGCAGTAAATTTATTTGTTTCTAATGTAAAAACCTTAAATCTAACACTTCTTATTAAAACGCAATAAAAGAGACACTTCATAACATCTTATTCCCTATGTTTTTCTTTTGAGATTGTTTTCTATAAATTAAGAAATACATTTAATAATATTTTTTTAAAATTGATAAAGTAGTGGTATAGTTTTATATTTTATATCTTTCTTTTCCAACCACAAGTAATAAAAGAAATACATGGGTAAAAAGATTAGAAGACTTAAAAAGATATAATTGATAATGGAATTGACAATATGACCTTGAACTTTATAAATGAGGACAAAAAAATATAATCTTTTTAAAAAACTTCATACTTAGATCCATTTGGTTGAAAATAAAGTGTAGGGTGAATAAATTTTCAAACAAAATTGAAGTGAAAAAAGGAAGAAAAAAAACATGTTCTTTATTTATAAGAAAATGACCACTATATCCCACATATTTTGAAAAGAACTGATTTTTTTTAATTACTCATTACTCATTTCTCTCTGTAATAAACATGTGGATAATTATATAATGATGATATATTATTTTATTTTATTTATTTGTTATTGAAAATGATTTTTTTTTGTTGTGACTTTCTCAAATCATGAAACGCATATTTCATTCTGTTTCACATTTCTTTATTTGTCTTTCTTTTAATTTTTCTTCCAATGGAGCGTATAAATCAAACTGCGTGCAGTGCATGTTGCGTAATCAAGTTAATTAAAATTATTCTTTAATCTGAAAACACAGAACACGATTACTAATGTGACAAAATTGCATGCGTAACTAAATAACAATAAGAACATTACAAAAATATAAGATGAAATGAAGCAAATAAAAGAAGACAAAAAATAATTGAATGTAAAAGAGAGAGCATGGGATCTGAGACTGAGACAACAGACATAGAGAGGGAAGAGAGAGAGAGTTAGACGCTGAATACGGTTATTGTGCCCCCTGCGCTCCGGTGAGTGACTACTTCGATCTTGTTCTTTCCATTTCCTTCAACTTGATCTTCAAAATAATTCTGATATTCTGCCCCTTCTGCACTTCATAGCTGCTCCATTTTTTTGTTCAACCCCATTATCAATTTTTGTGTTTTCTTTTTAAATTTTTAATCTTTTTCGCTTTTTCTGAATACCCATCAATGATTTAGACTCTGATACTTTTTATGGGAGATGCAGACTTTAGAATTTAAGGTGGGTTGAGGAGTTGTAGAACTTCTAAAACCAATGTTTATGCTGGAATCTCTGAGAATAGACCTGAATAGAGTGTAAAAAGTTGTAAGTAGGGTAGTTCTTAGGTTAGAGATAGTTGTCTGATTTTGTATTTACTGTGTGAGAATCATTGACCCTTAGGAATTAAGTGTGCATGTAGTAGTTTATGGATTTCCTTGATTAGACCTTATGTATTCTTAGTATGTGGGTTTGCACCCCACCATGTATTCTATTTAAGAGCTATCGGTCTTCTGATAAAAGTATCAGAAAAAGCATTTTCTAGCAGTTTATGTAATGCTCAGATGTGTATTACTTTGCTCAAAAAGCTTGTGACTTGCTTCGTTTTGATGGGTTGGGTGATGTTTGATACCAAGCTTGCAAATGAATTTTGCTACCTTGTACGGATATAATGATCTGCCACTACTATGCCTGTTATAGTTCGACATGTTGGAAGACCACATAATGTTCCTTTTGAGCGTTGCTTAATTGTAAAGTAGTTGCAGTAGATCACTTGTAACTAGACAGCTTTTCTGTGATGATGAAGCATTGTTCATTGGCAAGTCCTTTACTTTTGATTAGGATCATAGGATGTCGTGTCTCTACACATCCTACAGTGCGTTTACCAACGTGGAGAAGTAGAACTAGATAAAATAAAATGGTAAGACAGTTGTGTAGTATCATTAGAGTATGTATCACTTGCTAAAGACCGAGTTGTGTTTTCCTTGAAAACTTTGATTGTTTTCTCTGTTATTTTCAAATCACATGATTACAATTGAATGATGATGATGACATACTATCCAAAACATTCTTTTTCCGGGTGAGCTTAGCAACCCTCATTTTGTTGACTTGGTAGGTTTGGTAGAGTTTCCACCCCATATTTCCTCTGTCCCATCTGTGTCCTGTGAACAATTTTCTTACTTTAGCTAAAGGGTTTGAAGACTGAACTGATTTACTGAATCTCTGTACTATAACTCTATAAGTATAACCAGTCTTAGTTGTACGATTTTTTTAAATACAGAAGACATTTGTTTGAAGTACTTTCCACACAGGTGTTTCCTCTTGTTGAGTTATGTGGTTTGATTATCTTATATATTTGAAGACAATTTATGCCTCTTGAAAAATCCTCTTTTTGAATAAACAATTTGTTTTCAATGCCAGAATGATGTTTTCTTCACTCTGATTTCTGAATCATTATTCATAATTGTAATATTTTTTGCAGCTGAAAAGTTTCTGTTAATATGGCCTATTGTTTTAACTGCAGTTTTACACTCAAAAGGACCTCATGTCTAACATAGAGGATAACAAAGATCTCGGACAGATGGATGTGGATGCATCTAATGAGTCAGTTAACACCATGCCATCATCCCAGAAGCAGGTAGTATTCAGATTCAGCGTTTTGGCATTCTTAAATTAAAATTTTGACTTCAGATTAGTAATCTCTTTACTGAGGAGGAAGCTCTTGACACAATGGTAAGTTTGTAAGGATTTATTATTGTGACTTACAATTGATGAACCTTGTAGGAAGAGGCTGTAAAGAAAAAATATGGAGGAATGCTGCCCAAAAAGCCACCACTCATATCTAAGGTGTGTTCATGTGGATGTTTCTTTATGTAATCAAGATGATCACGGCCACCAGTATCCACTGATCAATGCTCATTTGATTTTTCATCTAAACTCAATTTTATGCTAGGACCATGAGCGTGCTTACTTTGATTCTGCTGACTGGGCACTTGGAAAGGTATTTCTGGAAAATACAGCTATATAATAATTGCTTATATTTATTTTTTCACTTTTCTGATGCTCTTCTGTGCCCTTGCATGAAACAGCAAGGGGGTGAGAAGCCTAAGGGACCACTTGAGGCTCTTCGGCCTAAGTTACAGGTACTTAATCAATTTTCTGATTTTTTTTTATCAGCAAATAATCAATTCTCTGGTGCCTGATTTGGATATAGTGACACTGCTTTCTATGGCTTGATAGTAGTTGTTCTTCTGGTGTGTGAATGGCTTGCTGCCTGATGTTCTTAGTCTGTTTCTTGAAATTGTTCTATATCATATTTAGATAGTACAGAGAGAGAAAATAATCAATTGTCTCCAAAAAAAGTTAAACTCACATATAATGTTATATTAGCCATGGTAACAAGCTTATATATAACTAGTGATTTGTAGTGATATGATTGTGCAGCAAAATTTTTCAAATACCTGTTAGCAAATTGGTTGGTAAAAATGATTGTAGATTTAGTATAAATTGACACAGAATAATATTCGATGCATTTTAGATGATTAAATTTCGACTCTGCCTCTTAGTTATGACTCTGAGATTTGGACCTGCACTTGCTGTATAAAAGCATTGATAACGTTATCTGTTTTGCATTACTATTACTATAAATGAATTATGAGTTTAAGATAAAAAAAGTCAAGTGGATGATGACGGTTGTTGAAACAAACTTTAATGTATAGGAGAAAATATGAAGGTAAAATGAATTGAGCTTCACATATAAGTTAAAATCAACTTGAAACCTTTTTGTTTAGTTTCTTCAAAATGTTTAAGTTAGATCTTAGCTTATTGAATGCTTAATGTATTTTACCTTTGTACTTTCTTTTCACATAAGTTCTTATAGACAAGTTTATTCAAACAAGATCTTAGTCACTGATTTTTAACAATAATAGCATAAACGCAGTCCATAGCTTCCCTTGTCCTTTACCATTCCCTTTGTCTACCAATGGTTGAAAAGTGAAAAGAACCAAATTCATGTAATGTCATGATAAATTTCTACTCGGTGCTTCTGCTTTTCAGCCGACGCAGCAGCAAACACGTTACCGGAAATCTCCCTATGCTCCTTCAGGAGAAGGTATGTTACACTTTGATATTCCCTTCTCCCTTGTGTCTCTCAGCATCATGAAAATAAACTAATTGAATTGTGATATGTTGTTGTTTTGAAAGAAGGGGGAAGTGTTCCAGCAGAGGATGCACCTTCCACTACTGAGTAAGCAGCAATCAGTCTTTTGATGATGTGCTGACTATTGTTCTAATACCTGAGTGACTAGGTTTCACTATTTGTTGTTTTCAACAATAAAGGAAGTTTATCATGTATTCATATTAGCACAAGACATAATATTTGACATCCAAATGTACTCAATAGAGATTTACTTGGGATTATGATTTTGTGTTTTGCTCTCTCCCTTTCTCTTTATTTGATTTTTTAAGATAATATGAAAGGTCAAAAATTTAATCTAAACTTGGTTTATACTTCAGACACTATTTTTGGTTTCAGTCCCTACATCAAAAACTATCACGTGTGTTGCAGTTCAGAGGCTACCTAAAGATCTTATGTATTATAAACCTATTCATGGATAATACTTTTCATTTATACATGTCATGTTAATGTCGTTTTTTTTGGCTCATTGTTTTCTGGTTTAATCCTTTTACTAAAACATTTGCATTTCATTTGTGTCCCTCCATGTAAAACCCATTAATCCTTTTACTAAAACATTTGCATTTCATTTGTGTCCATGTAAAACCCATTAGGTACTTCAACATTGTTTTTTCATTTTGATTCCTACATGAAAACTTCTCCAATATATGGTACCTACCCTTACATATCTTTTCTTTTTTCATCTGTACATGAAAAATTCTCTGAAATTATGAGTGTCATATAACTTCGTTAAGTATTAACAAGTTAAAGTAATAAGGAAAGAAAGAAAAAGTTGTTGCACAAAGGTCTAAACTTTATGGCATGATCCCGATTTCATGCTAATGATAATGTAATTAGTAGAATGAAATATGACAAGACCTCTGTATAGATAAATTAGGAAAAAGGCAAAATTCATAAAACGACGTAATAAAATGTTTTTTATTTTTATTTCTATTGAAATATTGTCAGTTAAGTACTTTTTCTTCATTTGAAATTAAGAATATCACTATTTATCACTTTTTTCAATTCTTTCATCTTTTAAATCCGGATTTGTATTTTTTTAATCAACATTGTATACTATAACGCTATCACAATTAATAAAGTATAAAAGTAAAATATAATAAAAGACCATGACATAATTATAAAAAAATAAACGACTTGGACTTGCTTTTTGAGTTCGGGAATTTCTTCCGCTACTCACAAATTTTCTAAAATTTCAATTATACTCCTTCTGAAATTAATAAAAAACGATAGTGTAAGATTTTCTTTTACCTGTTTTATTCATAGCTTCATATTAAGCACCGATTATATAAAATATTAATTTGGTTCTTCTATTTTTATTTATCTTAATTTGATTTTTATTTTTATTTATCTCAATTTGATTTCTATTTTAGAAAATTTAATACAATCAAGTAATCTCCGTTAGTTATGTACTAACAGCGTTAAAGAGGTATCATGTGTCAGTTCCTGGATTTTTTAGTTTTTTTTTTTAATTTTTGTTAATGATTTTTTTCTAAAAAAAATAAAAAATTTGTCACGTATTAAGTTAAAGTTGTACCACAGGGACAGTGTAATGTGACAGTGTCCACGTGTCACTGTTATGCTAGATGTCATTCTCTCATTCTCAATTTGGTCATTGTATTTTTATTTTTGTCTCAATTTAGTCCTAATTTTTGTAAAAATTTTGCAATTTTGTTCCTTTTCAGATTGAAATCCAATTTAATTTTTATATAAATGATACACAAATATTTCTATCAAAATTGGTATTTCTAGTAAATATTTTTAACAAGATTAAGTTTATTTAAATTTATATTTTACTTAAAATTATTTTAAAGTTGTTAATAGAAAATAATTGTAGTAGAAAAAAAATTCAATAAATTATATTAATATTTTATTACATCATAATTTATTTATTTTTTGAATTTATATTTCAAATAATTGTATATTTTTAAATTGTGTAAAGTTCAATCATTTCGATACAAATGTTTAAGTTTCTATAAAAATAACAATTATATAAATTCAAATGTAAAATTTAAAAATAATTTTAACCGGTTTATATAACAATTAAAAATAAATAAATTTAAATTTTGAAAAATAAAATTAAATAAAGTTGAATGTGAAACACAAATTTAAATAAATTTAATTTTGTTAAAAATATATAATAAAAATATCAAATTTAATAAAAATATCAAATTTAATAAAAATATTTGTAATTTGTAATCCAAAATGTAATTTGCATTCTAGATTGTCTTCCAAATTTGCGTTATGATTTGTACAATCCAAAATATAAATTTGCATTATAATACGTAATGCATATTTATATTTTGGATTGTACAATTCATAATACAAGACAATATGGTGTACAAATTTTTTAATAAAGGGTGCAGGAAAAGAATGGGGTGCAAGAAAGAAATCCCCTTTTAGTTTTTCAATTTGGGATTATTTTTTACTTTTGATCGTTTTATATATATAAAAAAAAGGTTCAATGTCCGGTCTTTCCATTGTGTAAGATGTTATTTTAGTGGTTGGGTTGCATATGATGTGGTAAAAGGTGTAATAGTCGTTATTTGTGACTTGAATTTAATTGGTTGATATGATTTTTTAAAAGTTTATTAAATCTTTTCAACTCCACATTATTTAAAATGGCATTATTTTGGACATCTTTATAAAAATGTGACCAAGAATCATCTACTATCATCTACTATCGTTGACTTTAATATTTGAAAATATTTTAGTGTTCATTTCTTATTTGACTTCCTTTTTCATTAGGGTTTTTGTTGAAAAGTGATAACATATTTGAAATATACTAAAAAAGCTCCACTTCACACTTGTTGATAATGGCATGCAAGAAAGTTACTTAAAAGACTAAAAAATGTTGAAAACTTTTAATTGGAGAATAAAATTAAATAATATCCTTAGTTCTGAGACTAAAATATATTTAAATCTTAATAAATTTTAAAAAAATTATTAATAAATTAAAGGTTATAATACATATTTCATCTTTATTTTTATTTGGTTAATGCACTCTTAATATATTTTTTTCTTGTTCAATAAGCTTCAATTTTTATCAGTTTTGTTTAATTTGATTCTTTTACTTAGTCATTTAATTAATTAATAGTAATAAATAATAATTGTCACGTATCACGGTTTATTTTTTTAAATTTTAATTTTATTTTTTTAAAAAAAATCATATGTCAATCTAATAGTGTTACATATAATTGAATCTCTATATTCAATATTTTTTTTTATTAGGCAATCACAACAACATCCTTTTAACCATATCAATTTATCAATTTATCCATTTGGTGTATTTAGTTAACATTTTACCTCCCATAAAACCACTTGGTTCAAAATAATTCAAGAATTTAGTCTTGCTCAACAGTTAAAACATCCCATAAAAATAGTAGTATTTTTAATAGAAAACTTTCAAATACATTGGATCCTTGATTCATCAAATCAACCAACAACGCTAACAACCAATATCATCACATCACAGTATAAACATAAACATACCTCACAACAAAACAATTAGCTTCCCTGTTAATTTTTTTCTTTTCTTTTAGATACTCAAAATTTTTATATTGTTTTTAATTAAGTTCTTATCATTTAAAGTTTTTTATTAATTAGATGATGTGACTATTATTTTATTCTATCACCATATTTTCTTGTCTTCATATACATGAAATTTTGTGATTAATAAAATAATATTACGATTAATGTAAATAAATAATCTCACATTTTTTTACTAGAAATAAGATAATGAAAGAAGATAACAATCACAACACTCCGTTAAATAAAAAATTAGACTATAAGAATTTAATTAAAATGCATAAAAGTTAAGTGCACAAAAGACACATTTTAAGAGATTTAATTGAAAATAAACAAATTTATAAAACTTAAAAATTAATTAAAATTTAAAAAATTATAATTAATTAAATAGGAAACAATATAAGTATATCTTACTGAAATTAAAATTTATGTATTTAAGTCATAAGCTCTACATGTTATTAGTTTATATATATATATATATATATATATATATATATATATATATGTGTGTGTGTGTTTTACTACAAATCTTTGAAAGTTATTATAAAATAATATCTATTGATTTATTTATTTAATAAAAAATCATATTAAGTTGTAAAATAAAATGAATATTTTTATAGTTGGTAGCAATTAATATATTTTTAATTATTTAATTCAAGACTAAAATTATACTTAAAAAAATTATTTAAATGCAAATATAATAACACGTAGATGTTAAAGTAAAAATTACTATTAAGTTAAAGAAGATATTAAAACAAATCATACTCGCATATTTATCTCATAAAAAACATTATCTCCACCACAAAAGAATATAAAAAGATACAATATTTCATCAAAATTAATAAATAAAAAAACTATATATCCTTAAAATAAAAAACAAGGCTCAAAAACATCGTTATTATTCGGTTTGACTTCATGGTTTAGATTTTGGTCAAGTCATATCATTTTAGACAGAATGTCACGTCATGTATTTTTATAAGTAATGATATAAGTATATCTTTTATTTATAGTTATCTTTTAATTATTTTGTTTCTTTTCTACTATTTTATATAAACACCCTTATATTTTCTTAGATTAAATTATTTCAGAAGTTAGGATTTTATATAAACACACTTATATTTTCTTAGATTAAATTATTTTAGAGATTTTCACTGTCACATTGTCTCTATCATATAATATAGTGTCAAACTTATATTTTCTTAGATTAAATCATTTCAAATATTTTCACTGTCACATTATATTATCTACATAATATAATGTCATGTGATAATTTTGTTTTCTAAAAATTATAATATTATAAAAAAATTATAAAAAATTAAAATAACATATGCTGACATATACCACATAGTTAATACTGTTATTGTATTAATAATAAAGATAACTTGTAATGAATTTTTTAAAATAAAAACTTAATTAAATCAAATAAAAATAAAAAGTATCTATTGAAATTTCGTTACAAAAATAAAAGTTTCTAAAATTAAAAACTTCTAAAATGATTCAACCATTTTCTTTTTCTTATGATCTCCGTACATTTCTCAAGTGTTTATCAATATTTTAGATATCCATAAATTATTATTAAATTTTTATCAGCATCCCCCACACCAAGAACCAAGGAACAAAAGAGTACAAGGGAAGATTAAAAACTTATCAATATTTATTTGACCCAATAGAAAAGTGCAAATAATATTTTGAATATAGAAAAAAAATTTGGCAATAATCAATAGATTATAAATTTTTATCAATTTGTTATTGTTTCCTTACCATAAATATCTTCTACTGTTGCTAAAACTTAGTTTAAGAATAACACATTTTCACTTATCACAAATCCCATTTATATTTAAAAAATTGGAAAAACATACACAGGAACTAAAAATATGATACTGCAGTCACCAGTGCTACACTGCAAGTGAGATTTCCATCCAATTCACATCTTCAAGAACAATGTTACATTACATTACTACTATAAACAATGGGAAGTATGCACTATAATATTTCAATTGAAGATTGACCAATTCTGAAACATTTGACAAAAACATATATTAAATTAAAGATTTGAAGCGATCTATTCTAATATACAATGAGAAATAGTTTTATGTTAACCATAAAATAAGGGTATTAACCAGCATGATATAAGATATTCAAACCATTCCCACGATAAGGAATGGTTACCTCATCAATACCTGACATTCTTTAATTAACCAATATCGATTTTCTTTAGTTCAAAGATGCTTCTGATGCAATGACACTTTTATTAAATTGACAGACAACACCAATCCAAAATCCAATATAATAGTAAAATTTATAGCATCAAAACTGACTTTAGAAAAACCAGAATGGACAAGCATCCGATTGATTAAAAACATAACTTGAATTTGGATGTAGGAACAATACTCATTCTCCGAAAACAACTCAACATAACGTTTGACAACTTCCTCCAGGTCTCAGTTTCTCCCATGGTTTCTAACATAGGAGTTGCGTGCTAACAATTTCTGGCTGGAAGTGAACCGATCACCCTGCAAAAACCATACGTCAAGCAGATGAATCTTCCACATCCAACAAGACACTATAATCTAGCATGCTGCACCATTAAATTGCAAGCCTTACTACAGAATAAAAAATGATTATCTTTACGATAAAATTAAGATCTCTTTACATTAAAACACAGACATTATTTACAATAAATTATAAATAACTACATACATACATTAAAACACAGACAAAGGTCAGGTGTATATTATATTTTAATGAGGTTGAATTAGAAAAAGTGGCATAGTAAAAACGAGGTTAACTTCTGGCTGGATAAATAATCAACTATTCCTATAGTCGATTGGCTTGGGATTCCTAATCACTTGCAAAATAAGTTGGAAGCCAAGTTGGCACTTTATATCTGATAGATCTTGGTCTATTCCTGATGCTAAGGTGACCTTCCTAATCACTTACACAATACCCTTTATTGGGAGTTTTTATTCTTATTCTATAAAATGTTCCCAATATTTGTGATTTTTTTTTAATTTAATTTGATATAAATGAACCATAACTACTTAGTCCTATTCCTAAAAGCTTTATCCCTAAATAACATATCCAAACTGGAGGTCACTATTGAAGAATTTATATATTCCAATTCTTTATTTTTTTTTTCTTGTATGCAAATAATTAAACAGTCCAAGTAATAAAAACCCAAGTTTCACTTAGATCCCAATTCCAATACGATCCCCATGCCTCATTAGCCCCTCTCAGTGTCGCAATCTCTGTTCTAATCTTACATCAGTTTGATACTGAGGACTATCTTTCATGGAATGGTTCTGCTGATGGCATTCTCAGTCTCAAAAACTGCTGATGGAATGTACAGCACTGGTTTGGAGCAAATTTATTCCTCCTCCTTTCCCTTTTCTTGTTATCATAATAGGTTGCCTACAGAAGATAGCTGTTTCTTGTGTCATCTTTGGGGTGGTGCTGCGGAAACTGTTCAACACTTGCTCTTTTTATACACATTTTCTAAACATCCCTGGGCCTGGCTTACCAGCTCTTTCCAGTGCCATTTTTTCTGATTCCATCTCTTCCTTTCTTTGTTTCTTGCAAGGATGCTGGAGTGCTCAAGCCAAGACTGTAATACAGGTCTCTTTGGTGTCATAATATATCAATAACCAGAACAAGATCTGCTTTGATAACCCACATACAATCTCATGAAAAATTAAAAGCTTAATTTATCGAGGTCAATCGGGCAGGTAACTGTTCTACTGGTTGTATGTAACGTGCAACTGGTCACTATTCTTAAAAGTTTTGTAGTAGATACATCCTAGGAAGACTGCATTATGTTCCGTTTCTTTGCCTCCTCTCCCTGTCATCGGTTCAAATGTAACACTGATTGGGCAGCTATAGACACTCCTGGTGTATCTGGTTGTGGGGGAATATTTAGAGATCATCATGCTTTTATTGTGGGTTGTTTTTCATATGCTGGTGGTCATAATGCCTTTATATGCAGATGAGATGGGAGTGATTCCTGACATGGAAGTTGTTGTCCCCACAGGCTATACTAATCTTCGGATTGAGTGTAATTCTCATCTAGATTCAAGCTTTGGTTCAATACTGCTATTATTCCTTGAGATCTTCGTAATAGATGGCTGGATTGTTTTGTAAATAGTAATATTTTTTTTCCTTTTTCACACTTTTTTAGGGTAATCATCTATGTATCGACAAACTTGCTGAGTCTGGCATTAGATCTCAGGATTGTACTTGGTGGGATAATGTTTCTAGCTCCACTTGTCCAGAGTTTTATAGGGTTATAGGTTGTGGGTCAGGTGTGTTATCCCCAACTTTTTTTCTTGTACTTTTCCTCCTGTTTATGATATTCGAAGTACTGCATATGATTGATGTTTGTGGTGCCGACATAGTAATGCCTAAGGACCTCACTTTTTAAAACAAAAACATGCATACGGAAGAGACTTTGATCAGCATTAAATCCCACCTTAGTTGCTTAGGCGAAGAACTTGTCTTGGCTCTCTACCTTATGACATGAGCTCTGAAAATTCTAGGTTTCTCAGGAAGCTCACAACTCACTGTTGAGGCAAATAATTCTTCGCAGAAATTTTGAAATTTGTTTCTTTATATCCTCTTATTTCGCATCACTTTCACTTCACCATATAACAGAGAATTTCAACTTGCAAAAATTTTCTTTCTCTTGAACCAAGAATAGAATAGAATTTATAACTTGCAGAGTCATTTTTTAAACACAAATCCAAGGAATGTTTTATTTTTGAAAATGGGAAACACTCCAGTCAAAATATGAACATCTAAATATAATGTTCTCCATGAAATCAATTACAATAGGACTGAAACAACCAGAACAAACCTTGCACATAGATGCTGCCGATTCTGATTCAAAAGTTTGGAGAGGTAGATGTCCAAGAGACTGGAAAGAGTCCAGGGCATCTAAAGTCAGCTGCCAGCCACAAAGAGCCACGCTACCCACACCAGAACTGGAGCAGGGATTATCACAACCAGCAGCAGCAACATCCCCATTCACCCAAGGACAGTGATCATTATGTAATTTGATTGGATCAAATTCAACACCTCCATTACTGATGTCTCTGTATGGAATCCCTGATCATTATAGCCAAGTGCATTAGTTAATGAAAAAACGAAGAGCTGTCAGGATGGGGCAAGCAAGCAACGGTGTAAGGTTCAGAAAAAATATTCAGTAATCAGTAAAATAAGAAACATTGTTGTGAAAGAACATCTTGGTAAAAAGTAGAAAAATTGGGTACAATTCATCAGCAGTAATTTAATTCAGAAAATGATTAGAAATGGTTTGTATAAATTGGGTAAAGTCATCTAAAAATTAATCAATAAGAGATTTGATAGTTACTATTGAGTGACCACCATGAGACCAGACATTGGTAAGTTGAAAATATTACCTGAATAAGAAACTCGTGTATATATTGTAAGAGAAGAAAATCCATAATGGAAGTACCCATGGCTGTGAATATGTAACCCAATCAATGTCTACATGTCTACTATGCTCACTATTAACAGTTTTCGCAGACATAGTGAGTATAAAATTTGGGTGTGTGGATTTCAGATGAATGGGATGGGGGAGGAAGTAGAAAGGAAAAGGAGGTCTGCTCTAACAGGAGGGAGTGGGGTTGAGAGATTCCAACACCTAAATTGGGGGTAGGATACAGAAGCAAAACTAATAATATTTAAAATAATATTACAACAGTAGTATCTTAGATTTCCTTTCAACAGTCAGGGGGGCTCAAATCTTATTGATCTCCACACCTTTTGGTTGTTCAAGTAGCAAGGATTAGTTCCTTTTAAGTAAAATCTCAGATACGATCTTGTGAATAAAGAAAATAAATTTTGGGAGAACATTCCTCCCTGCAACAGGTTCATTTAACTAAGATAGGGTAGGCTTAATGCAACTTCCCATTTCCAAGGGCTTCCAACCCAAAAAAAAAAAAAAACTTTTGGAGGGAAAACATCCAAAAATACTAACAATATTTTTCAAAACATAAATATCTCTTGTAATAACTCCTCTTTGTTTTCACTTAAGCATTTGGCTGGAGGGGAAACAACTAAGGCGACAGATTTGGTTCCCAACCAACAAAGAATTCCCTCTCTTTTTGAAGGTAAAATCCCCTCCCTTCACATTTCGCCACAGCCCCACCCCCCAAGCTCTATCTGAAAGTTATTTCTCCCAGCACAATAATCACACAAATTGAGATAAGGCATTCTGATATTGTTTATATGTTTGTAATTGACCTCAGATAGTTCAATTTCCAAATAACTTTGCACAATTGAGTATAAATGAATACATAACAAGAGAAAGTGATAAATATATTAGTATTACAATGACACTATTCAAAATTCAAAGGTAACAGATTTATACCATTACACAAAATATTGGCAACCCAAAAATCCTTTAAGAAAAAAATATTGGAAGCCATTACAGGTTAGGCAGAAGCTTAGCGGACAAAACAAATACAATATATACCATATAGATAATTAAAAAAAATGCAGATATATAATAGTAATGCAAAAATAATGAAAAACAACCATATAATTAATAAATATATCTTGTCTAGAAATTCTGATAACAATTAAATCAAATCAAAACACCACCAAATTCAAGGTTCAGACTTAAAACAAAAAGGAAACATAAGATAAATGTCCTAAATTTCTAATTATCTTTTAGATGCTTTAGAATTGCCCTACTCAGTTGCCATTGGGGATGCTGGAAAAAAGGTGATGAAATGTTTCAGATATTCAGAGTATAATTATTGAGTGGAAAAGAACAAGAAAAGAATTCAGGGAGGGTGGGTGGCACTAGATGAAGAGGAAATAGAAAGTGAAAAATTGAGAGGACTTGTACTCAGAGGTGGCTGCGGAAGCAGGACATCGCTGCGCTGGAACCCAAGGAGACTGCAGATGCGTGAATGAAGTGCAGTGCATGAGTCAGAGGAGGCTGTCAGTGAGGTGCTTGAGGCTAGTTGGGGTGCATTAGGTTTTGTTTTCTGATGTAATTGTTTGGGTTTGGATCCAGGTTGTATGGCCCAACTCTTTTTTTCTTAAAAAAATAACTAATGTGCTTACCCAATATACATTAGTTCAGAAATAGAAACAGAAGAGAGAGAAAACAGTAGGGCTTTAAAAGGCTCAACTCAGGTCGGTTCACCTTGACCTGAGGCTTGCACAGCTCCAAACTAACATTCCATGACCCAAGGTAGCTGCTATGAGCAGCCATGGCCATTTTCAATAATGTTGGACTTTACCGGTGACATTGAGCATCAGAAGGGAAAAGTATATCTAATGTTAAAGAGGAAAAAGAAAGAACCTATTAAAATAGATAAATAATCAGACATACCCATAACATCTGTATTTAAATGGCCTGATTCATGATATGCTCCATCATCAATGTGAGATGCCTTCCCAGTCTGAGTAACTTCTTCCTTGGATACTTCATAGGCAGAACAAACAACAGCATTACAAGAAAGGGACGGATGGGCACCATTGTCAGGGTCTATCATCTGCATGCTACAACTGGTCTTCTCACCACTCTCAACAGATTCAACCTTGGTTGAAGCTATAATTTTTGAGCCACTATCAGCCCTTGCTATAGATTGAGACACCACGGCTTGACTATCCCCTTGAGGATCTTCCCGACTCATCTCCTCAGGCACAAAATCCCCAGTATGTCCATGATAAGGCTCAAATTCACCAGGTGGACCCTGATTTTCAATCACTTCAGCAATTGGTTCAACATCACCTAAACTATCACCTCTATGAACTGAGACATCAGTCCCATGGATTTCAGCCTCATGACTTGCACCCATGCCCACACTTCCCCCACTAATACCAAAACTAGGTCCATCTCTAGCATGTGCTGTCAGTATCTCTGTGTTCAAAACTTCCCCACAAGCATTTGAACTGCTAACACCTGCCTCCCCTCCTGCCCTTTCTAAAAGTGGTTGGAAACAAGCACTTTGCTGTGCTTGATAGCTGCTATTTAGCTCTGATGCTTCGTTCAAATCAACAGAAGGGAAATTGACATCATTAGCATCCACAGGAAAATTTTCAACACTTTCCATTGATTCATCATCTGAACTGTGATAAACTGTATTCATTGCAATAATAGAAGATGCTTGAGCAGAATCTCTGGTAGACATAACACCAATGGCATGATCCCTTTCTGGGTTAGACTGGTTATGGATGTTTGCATCCAGTTCTATTTGAATACCCAATGAATGGCTAGGTGCAACGTCAGAAGAATTTCTTAATGGAAACTGGAATGTTTCCAATAGATTAGTATGACGGGCACGCTTTGAAGGGCCAGCTGAATACAGTTGACTACCAGTGACTTCATTATTATCACGGTCAGCCACAGTTTTTTCAACACTGTCTGCCTGTTGCACATTTAGATGTGGCCTGTCAGCAGTGATTCCACCATCATCCATTTTGCGTTTGCTTGCAGTGGGGCCTTGTGATTCGTAAGAAGCTGTCTGGTCTCCAACCTCACTTCCAGAAGGCCGTCCAATCATCAGATGTTTTCCTTCCCCAGCATCTTGCACATGACCTGAGGTTGATGTCAAGTTTATTGGTGAAGAGGATGGCCCACTAGCCATCCTAAGACTTAAATCTAAACTTTTATTGGATACAAGTTGTCTTTTATCAGATGTCGTAGCCTCATCACGGTCTCCAATCCTCTCTTTTTCAACACCATCAGCAGCAGCCCATTCATTGATACCACTAGCTGCACTTATTCCTCGAGTTGATGCTATTTTCTTGCTTGTTTGAGGTGTATCAATCCCACAGGGTGTCAAATGAACTGGTCGTGGAGCTGTCAAGAAATCCCATACTCTAACTGTAGCCCCACATAAACTACAATCTAACAATGGTGACCTAGACTCACAATTAAACTCTGAACCCAGTACATCATTGTCCCCGGTATCTTTCCTTGAAGAAGTTGAAAACTCTCTCTTGCTTGGAGCAGGATCAGCAGCAGAGCCTTTGGCTGGACCAGAGCTATACCCATTTTTTGCAGATTCAGCGGATTGTTCTTCACAGTCAAGCACGTTAGGAAGCCACCGTGGCTCCCATCCACAAAGACTTATGAGCTTTTGAGCCTATTGCAGTGGAAAATTAATAAAAGGATGTACAAATAAATAAAATTGGACAAATTGGCATAAAATATACTCCAATAAATAATTAAGACAAAACAACATATCTTAAAAATATCTTACATAAGAATATGGATGACAGGCCTGTTCTCCAGTTATGCCTGTTCCAGAAGCATTTTCTGCTCTGCAGCCCAATTCTCCAGCTGTCTGAATTTGCAATTGAGCAAGTAAACGATCAATTTGAGGGCTATGTGTAATCCGCATAAGCTCAATTGCAGATGAAGATACGATTGGGAGGGAATAAAACTGCAAGAGTCCATCACACCTATCCTTAAAACCACCAATTAGAGCTGAAGGTGAAGTAGGAGGGAACTGCACCAAGCTTTCGGGACAGCTATTGCCTCTCCAAGGACAGGTGACTTTGTGTCCTTTATCAAGCTGTTCAGAAAACTCTTCACTGGAGCCATCAGCTTCATCAAATACATGAGAAACAATAAGCAAGGCCCAGAAAGAAGCATTGAATTAAGTGGTATAAAAGGGCTTGTTTTTGAATTATCCAGAAGATTAAAACATAATGAAGTACGACGTTTATTAATTGAAATTGAATATTGAATTGAATATTAACTATAATTGACACCACAAAAGGTTCAAACTACACATTGCAAATACCATCTACATCATACTCTTAACACAAAAATGGCAAAATAACAATCTCTAATACAATTTATCTAGTAGAAGTTCCAATGTCCAACAAACTTCCATATAACCATGTAACCCCATAGAAGTCTTAGAATTTGGGCTTGGAACCTCATTTAACCCCACAAAAAATCAAATTGAAAGCTTAGGATTGTCCAAGCTTCACAAGTTCTATTTAAAACATGTAACAAGTCACCCGTTTTCTCACCCATTAAGAGTGAGTTACAAAATAAATCACTCTCACCGTTTGTTCAAAAGCACCAAATGAAATTTTTGGGCTTTAGGATATAGCGTCTTTCTCATGGTATTGTATTGAAAAGAGAACCCTGTATTATGTGTCTCCATGAATCAGTATTTTTCCATTAAAATATCCCTAGGTAACTTCCCGAGGAAAATGAAAAATTGATAAATTATTATGAGCTCTTCCATGCAGTTATGCGAATTAACTTTCAGAAGAGGTACGTCACACTTTAGACAACAACCAAAAATAATGCACTGCGACTAGTTGCCGAAATCACACCACCCAAGACACAAAATAAGCATACATAAATTGCATCACATTTCCTACAAAAGTTACCAAAACACTTCACCTCAGGCGAAACCCAAAAAATAACACATCCAACAATCTACATTATCAAGGTATACACATCCTGAGCAGACCTTTGAGTTGGAAATAGCAGAATCAACAATCCCCATCCCCCATCATTAAAAAGCAAAAACCAAAAGAAAAAATACATTACAATTATAGATTCACCTTCAAAAGATGAAGCTGAAGACACGGCAAAATCTAACTGAGCACGACATATCTCACACTCAATCTTAGTAACACCCACATTCACCCAACCTCTCTTCGCACAAGCCAACGACCCAGCAACCTGTAAAATGACAAAGACAGACATCAGTTCAATTGTCCCCTCCCGGCCCCCAATTATCTCAACTTAATCGTTTCCATCACAATTCAACCGTATCGAAGCCAACCTTGGGCAATTTCCCGGCGAGCTTAAACGTCGAAAGGCGGCGCAGCAAATCGCCGCGCTCCCATGGCCGGCAGGAGGGAACCGAAGAACCTTGCAGCACCGAACCGACAACCTCGCGCGAATCCGCACTTGATTTGTGACGGCGCCGAACATCTCCGTTGGCCGGAAACGCCGGCGACGAGGCCCCCGCAGAACTAGAGGAGGACAAAAAAAGGAACATCAGCGAAAATTGAAAGCAAAGGACAAAACCCTAGAAAACGAAGAGTGAGAAATGGAGCTACGGTATGCAATAATTATGCAAAGAAAAGGAAAAGGTAGAGTGAGAAACCCTAGAGAGAGACCTTGCTGCAGGTGTGGGAGGAGAAGAAGGTGGTTTCGGAAGAGAGAGATTGGGATTGGCAGAGCTTACGCCATCTTCGTTCATCTTTCAATTTCATGTATTTTCTTCTCTCTCTCTTTCTTTCTCTCGTTTTGTGTTGTGCTTCTAACTTCCCTTTGGGTTTGGAGTCACACGCTATTAACGTGACAAATAAATTCCTTTCGCTCTCCACTTGTGTTGTGGTTGGGTGGGTTATGTGATGGATCCCATTCTCAACAACTTATTCCTTCCAAAATAACATAAATATATTTTTTCCATTTCTTTTAAACATTGATCAAGAAATCAAGTAAAAAATATATTCTTTTTAAAATATTAAAATATATGTCTATTGTCATACAATTGTGAATATATTGAAAAATAACATAACGTACATCAGTTTTTTCTCAAAAAATATGAACAATATAAGAAAAACGTATTCTTGAAAGTTTCAAATGTTATAATGGTAATGGCATTTAATATCCTTGCACTATTTATTTATTTAGAAAATAAAGCATAGATGAAGTACTAGTAACAGACCAAGACACATTCAAATCGAGACACATATTCATGTTACAGTTATTTCATCCCAAATTCAGGATTGTTGCTGAACATTAACATGGTCTTCATCATCAACTCTCCTAATTTGTTCTTAAATTAATTAGTTTTTCTTTTTTGTGTTTTGCTACAACATTGGATTTATTGAAACGATGAGGTTACTTTTGTAACATTGCTTTTAAAAAGGTAGTTTTTTATGGTTATCAACAATACAATGTAGCATGTAGCAAAAAATACTAACGTGTGGACTATGTGGTAATGTTATGTTCGGTCCAACTTACTATATTAGAGTTTCCATACCAATTGAGCTTTGTAGTAGAAAAAGAAAACAGAACAACATTTTAATATTTGGATAATTTTTTTTCTTACAATCTGATGATATTTTTAAGTGGTTTTAAAATATAGAAAAATAAAAAATAAAAAATTATTTAGAAAATATCATCTCATATTACATTAGAAAAAGTGGCATAGTAAAAACGAGGTTAACTTCTGCCTGGATAAATAATCAACTATTCTTATAGTCGATTGGCTTGGGCTAATCACTTGCAAAATAAGTTGGAAGCCAAGGTGGCACTTTATATCTAACAGATCTTGGTCTATTCCTGATGCTAAGGTGGCATTCCTAATCACTTACACAATACCCTTCATTGGGAGTTTTTATATTTATTCTATAAAATGTTCCCAATATTTATGATTTTTTTTTAATTTAATTTGATATAAATGAACCATAACTACTTAGTCTTATTCCTAAAAGATTTATCCCTAAATAACATATCCAAACTGGAGGTCACTATTGAAGAATTTATATGTTCCTTCATACTACAAAAGAGAGCTTATGGATAAACTCCAAAGGCTCCAGCAAATAACCATGTCTGTGGAGGAATATAGGCAAAAGTTGGAGTTGTACATCTTGCGGGCTGGGATAGATGAGGAAGAGGATCTAACCATTGCTAGGTTCTTGAGTGGTCTAAACTACAACATAAGAGATAAAGTTGATTTGTTCCCATATCAAAATTTAAATGAACTTGCTCAAATGTGCATCAAAGTTGACCAACAACTTTTAAGGAAACCTATTCGCAAGGATTCTTCAATCTCTTTTTCAAAATCTTATTTTCAAAAGAAAGATTTTTTTCATGCAAAGGAGACCGCTTATAAACACCCAACAAAAGGTCAAGATAAGGGTGAGACCTCCAACCGAGGTAGTGAGATCAAGTATTTTAAATGTTTAGGTAGAGGTCATGTGGCATCATAGTGTCCTACCAAGTGCACCATTGTGCTAAAGGGCCAAGACCTCTACAACAGTCAATGGGAGTCTTCTGAGGAATCTTCCTCCTCTAGTGACTCCCACAGTGACAAGTCGTCTAAGGACAAACTTCATTCATATGCTCAAGAAGGGTCTCTCTTAATGATTAGGAGGCTTCTTAATAACCAGCCAACCCTTCCTCTTAATAATCAAAGAGAAAACATTTTTCACACTCGTTGTGACGTTTTGAACAATACTTGTTCTTTGATCATTGATAGTGGGTCTTGTTGCAACTGTTGTAGCACAAGAATGGTTGAGAAGTTGAACTTGACTTT